>Ga0308157_10000537_pt1 | contig 119978 bp, 107 predicted proteins | sample PhyBR1_FD_201035 | JGI IMG/M metagenome (GOLD analysis project Ga0308157, IMG submission 201035) | Phyllosphere microbial communities from UC Gill Tract Community Farm, Albany, California, United States - DLSLB.R1 | ecosystem: Host-associated > Plants > Phyllosphere > Unclassified | place... | reverse complement strand
CTTACCGTTGTGGTTGCGGTAGTATTCTGAGCCTGAACATTGTTAGTTCCCAGTATGAATGCTCCGATAGTTAAGGCTGCGATGGCGATTTGTTTTATCATGACAGTAGTATTTAATTTTTATTTTTGTTTAATTGTTCTCTCTTGAACATGACAAATCTACGGCGGCGATAAAATTTTCTCTGTAGTGAAAAATGGAAGTTCATGTAGTAAAATAACTACATGGATTATTCATTTATGTTTTTACATAAAAAAGCCCCCAACACTTTGCGTGCTGAGGGCGTATATAAAATTACTGTTTGTTTACCATGCAGTGGTAGGATAAGGTGTTTTTTTGAGTGTAAGTTCCTTACGTTTTTCCTAAAGTACCTTTGATTCTTTTTAGTAGGACGTGAATATTGCAGAACTCATTTTTTAATCTAAGTTTAAATATTTCGTTGTCTAATCATTTTGTGAGATTTATTTAATATACAAGATTGTAGAACTACAGTTTAATATTTACTTTCGGACTCAGAAATAATTTTCCATTTATGATTATGTTTATAAATCAAATTTCTTTGGTTTCTATTTTTTATGTCTGTAAATTGAACTGCAACTTCTTTATTAGTGTCATATTTCCCAAAATCCACTAAGATTTTTGTATAGCTTGATCGGAAATTTTTTATTAATTTTTTACTATACCTGATATATTTATCCCCTTCATAGTTAGGAAGCGTTTTTAAATATTCATATGATTTTAAATCATGCCTTAAATTATCCAATAATCCATCCGTAAGAAATGTCGTTTGATAATTTATAGCGGGAATTATATTTTTTTTTGATTTTAGATTGATAAAATTTAGGTTGTCTTTATTCCAAAATTGTTGGTCCAGAAAAAGTATTTTATCATAAAATAAAGTCGATTTAGAATCGCAATCTGTAAAATGATCGTTTATAAAGGTATTTGATAAAATAAAAACCACAATATTTTCAGTTTTAATTTTTTTTAGATTATCACTACTAAAAATTAGATTTCTTAGTTCCAAAAGACTAGATTCTTTTTTAATTATTCGATCTTTGAATTCCTGCAATTTTATTTTGTCATTTCGCTTGAATTCCTCACAGTCTTCATTAAATAACCTCTCCGTATTTTGTGAGCAAAAATTCTGGAAAAGACATATGAAAAATAAATATAAGAAAAATTTCATTTTGTAAATTTTGCTGATCGTTTTTCAGGATTATTCATCAAATTATACTGTGCTTTACAATTTACTTGTAATTCATAGCCTTATTAACTTCAACAGGATTATTATATTTCCTTATAATTTCCTGCAGACTCTTTACCTGCGTATTTAGTTCCTCGATATTGCTGATTTGCTTTCCTCCGATATTAATATTCAGATCAGGGCTATTTAAGAAATTTGCTCTTTCAAAAGAAAAAGGATCATTATAAAAATCCAAAAGTAATTTTCTCTTTTGTTGTTCAGTAATAACAACGGCTTTGTTTCCAAAATTTGATTCCAAAAAATCATCTGTTGTAAAATTTTCTGAATAGTTTTGATTTATAACAAGCTTATATATATAATTATTTTTATTATCCTGAATTTCAAAAATTAAACCAGGCAAGCCATGAAACTTATAAGGTCCTTCACTAAAAGGAATATCTTTATTGAACCAAGCGATCCAATGTCGTCCTCCAAAGTCGGCTGTAGCTTTTTGAAGATTATAATCATTATATTTTTTTATATCATTTTCAATTTTCCAATTAATGATATCGGTAGTTTTATAAGAATAATATCCAAATTTGATATTGATAAAATTTTCATTATTAAAAGAACTTTTTTTTCTCTTGATAATCTGGCCTGTCATGTCAACATGCTTATGATCCAGATTACCGAATTTTTTATTTAAAGAATCTGCGGTTAAGAGATTTCTTCCATAAAATTTGGTTTCGTCCTTATTAATATCCAATAGCATATAGAATTTTTGATGCTCTTCTTCTGTCGAATCCATTTTTAATTGTAATTCATAAATATACCGATGCGTTTGGGCATGGAAAAAACTTCCGATAAAAAAGCAAAATAGCATTATTGTTTTCATAAATGTTCTTTGGATGATTTCAGTACAAATATAATTATTTATACATAGCGTGCCGCCAGGGCCAAAATCTCCGGAGGGTCCTGGAAAAAGTTTCTTGCAGCGAAGCGTAGAGAAAAGTTTTTCTGGAAACCACCAATAATTACAGGAAAGAATTTTCAGGAATATGAATTTTCAAATTTGCATAAGAAAGACAGCAGCCCTCACGTAGCAGGAAGGCTTCAAGAGTCTTTATTAACGGGATGGATGCATGTCTGTCTGCAAGCGCTACTTAAATTTAAAAAAAGCTCTGAAAATCATTCTTATAATCGCTTTTTAAGGTTTAATTTCTAAAGAAACCATTTTTTTAGTTGAAGAAGTGGTCTTTTTAAGAAGTAGAAGATTAAATCGAATTAAAACTAATCTCTCATTAATTTTTATGCTCTCTCTCCAGCCAGATAAATTCCGATGTGAATCAATTTTATAGTGAATTTGGTAATTCATACTCCCCACCAGATGGGAATCCAGGGTATAAGGGAGATACAGAAAATAATTTCTACTGATAAAGAACTTTACAAAAGAACATTCAAATAAAAAAATAATGCCTGGCCGAATAGCTTCAAAGCCTTACCAGTAAGGTATTAAACACTCAATATAACATCCATTAATCTACATTAAATTGCCTTCGCTATGCTATTTCTCAGGAAATAAAGTTTAAACAGGTTCATTATTTTAAATTTGTCTGTAAAAAAATATAAATTTGCCATAATTCTCTTAAGAAATTATTGATGGAAAGATTTAACGGATTGGAAGAAAAGCAAGCATTGCTAAATGCGATTATTATGTCAAGTGATGATGCTATTGTCAGTAAATCACTTGATGGAATTATTACAAGCTGGAATCCGGCTGCCGAAAGAATGTTTGGATATCTTTCAAATGAAGCGGTAGGCCGCCATATTTCACTGATAATTCCAGATGACAGATTATCTGAAGAGGATTTTATAATAGGTCAGGTAAGATCAGGGAAAAAAGTTGACCATTTTGAAACCATTAGAAAGAGAAAAAACGGTGAACTTGTCCCAATCTCAGTAACAGTATCCCCCGTTATTGATGATTATGGTAAAATTATAGGGGCGTCGAAAATTGCAAGGGATATCAGTGATCAACAAAAAGCACAACAGGAGAAAGCTGAGCTGCTGGATAAATTAAAGGAATTAAATTCTAAAAAAGATGAATTTATTGCATTGGCGAGTCATGAGCTTAGAACTCCATTATCAAGTATGCAGGCATATCTTCAGATTATTCCCAGGTTTACTACTGACGAAAAAACTCATTCATTTGTACAAAAAGCACAGGCACAAGCTTTAAAGCTAAACAATCTAATCTCTGACCTATTAGATGTATCAAAGATTGAGGCCGGAAAATTGGTGTTAAAAATTGAAAAATTTAATGTCCGTACTCTATTGGAAGATACTATAGAACTGATAAGACTTTCCGAAAATGATTTCACTATCACTCTCACTACCGATGTAGATTCTCTCTATGTTGATGGTGATGCCCATCGTTTGGAGCAGGTAATTACCAATTTGCTTACTAATGCTATTCGCTATTCAACAGATACAAATCTCATTGAAGTATTCCTAAGTAAAGAAAATAAGCATTTTAAGATAGGAGTAAAGGATTATGGATTAGGCATACCGTCTGATAAGCTCAATGAATTATTCACTAGATTTTATCGGGTTAATAATAAAAAAAATATTTCAGGTCTTGGTCTCGGACTTTATCTATGCAAGGAAATAGTCTCGCAGCATAATGGAAGAATTTGGGCATGCAGTGAACTGAACAAGGGAAGTACCTTCTGGCTACAACTTCCGTGTACATTGAGCTAAAATTACCTGTACTGGGATAATAAGAGAACTTAACAACATATCTTCAAGCTTGTACAGAAGCTTTTAGAACATACTATACTGTTAAACCTGAAATATTTGATAAAAGGAATTAATAATTTGTAAATCTTTTTGTATTTTCTGATACATTATCCAGTCTTCACAAAATAATGTTTACAACTCAATGTGCTGTTTCTGTCAATATATTTAGCTCTACATTCGTACTGGATATCCAGTGTTCAGGAATATATTTGGGAGGATAGTGTAAATATAGTATTATCTTGCAAAAAATATTCTGGTTATAATTCCTATTTTATCATAATTCTCGTAAACTATTGTATTTTCAGATAATTTATATCGAACATTATAAATCACATCTCCAACATATAAATCTATTGAATCACTGTTGATGATATAATTGAACTTTATTTCTTTTTTATCCTTAAAAAAAACTGTAAAATCTGAATCATCAATTTGTATAAAATCAATTTTAGATGAAGGGAAAGATAAAAATTTATTGAAGTCAGTACTTTTTAATAATTGTAGATAGACCGGCTCTTTTTCATATTCTTTGTCTGCTACTATTTTTTGAACGTTATTTATTTTCCATTTTCCAATTAATTTCTCCTTGTTTCGTTGTGATATTTTAAATTCGAGAATTTCTGAATTAATATTATCAGGTTGGTTTTTATCTTTTATGAACTTTGCATAGTAATCTTTCCCAATAATTTTTATTTGAGAGCTATCTATAACTTCTATTTTATAGGAGTTATTTTGATTGTCATGGAATTGATTATTAATGATAGTTTGGTTCTCATTTAGAATATAATTTTTCCCCCACCAAGTTGTATGAGCTAATAACTTCCCATTTTTGAAATAAATAAACTCCTTCCAGTTGTCACTGTTTTCGGTATTTAGAGAGTCTGTTATCCATTCACCATCTAAAATTGTCAAATCACTTTTTGAATTTGAGCAAGAAATACAAAATAGCAGTAAAATTATTATTAATGGTAGGATTTTCATATATTACAGATAGCTTTCAAATTTACACATTGCGTTAATCCAAGTTATAGAACCTGCATAAAGCAATTTTACACTGCTAATATAAAATTTTATTTTTATGATTGATTATTAAGTACTTACCTATCTGTTTCATCTAACTTTTTTTGGGATTGACGAAACTACCTTTAGACACGTTCAGCAAATCGTCGATCAAAACTTATTTTTTATATATTTATCGTTTTTTGAGAATTTTTTGGTTAATCATCATTATAAACAAAAAAAATTAAAAATTAGCCTCCTAACGGTTGGGCGGAAGCGAGCAACATGCACAAATAGCATAAAAGATATTCATTTGTTTATATCCTGATTATTAACATTTACATATAAAAAGGCTAACCATAATCAAGATAAAAAGAATTGAGATATTATTTATCAGCCTCTGCGTAAAAATCATATTTGGTTTACTAATTTTGATAGCATACGACTTCATGTCAAAACGATCAAAAGAAGGCAGCTGATATGCAAAACGCCCTGAGGTTCCCGTACTTTGCGTAGCTTTCTATAATATTATAGCACTATAAAGTGTAATTTAAAACAATAAAATATGGCAAAAAAACAATCATTCATTTGCTGTTCAGAGACAATTAATCCGTTGCGGGATGCATTAGACGTTTTTAACGGCAAGTGGAAAATTCCTATCATTGTATCGGTTATGTTCGGAAATGAGCGTTTTACGGATATCCAAAACAGTATTCCCTGTATTTCTCCGAAAGTACTCGCAAAAGAGCTAAAGGATCTTGAGGAGCATCAATTGATCAAACGTGTAGTTGTTGAAGATTATCCTGTAAAAATTCTATATAAAGCAGAACCATATGCTCAATCGATAACGCCTATCGTTGAAATCCTTAGAAACTGGGGCCAAAATCATCGCAAAAAGCTCTTCCCTCAAAGTGTAATTAAAAAAGTTTAGCCTGTAATAAGATTTGCATTTGACCTACCTGGCTGTTCTTAATATCACTTTCCTTTAGGTAAGTACTATTAATTCGATAGCATATATCACTAACTTTGTTCTTGTTAAAAGAAAAATATGGACAACAGAGTTACAGAAATTTTAGGTATCCGATATCCTATTGTACAGGCCCCAATGTCTTGGCTTACCAACGCCGAGCTCGTAGCCGCCGTGAGCAATGCAGGTGGATTAGGTGTACTGGCTGCAAATGCTGGACAAGACAGTATAACACCTTCAATTCAAGAAACGGTTGAAAGAATGCGTAAAGAAATTCGTAAGGTGAAAAAATTGACCAGCAAACCCTTTGGGCTAAATATTTTACTTGCCAAAGATATGACCTACTCGGGACCGATGATAGAATTGGCTATTGAAGAAAGTGTACCCGCTATGGCGGCTGTTTCGGTCGATGACACAGATTACAGCGAAACAATTGAAAGACTCAAGCAATACGGCATCAAAATAATGCTCCGTCCCACTATTCCTACAATTGAGAGTGCAAAAAAAGCGGAAAAGAGTGGAGTTGACATATTTGTAGCGACAGGCTTCGACTCGGGAGGACTTGCTCCAGATTCGCAAATAGGAACGTTTTCCATCTTGCCACTGATTGCAGATAATATTAAAAGTATTCCTATTTTGGCAGCAGGAGGAATCGGCGATGTGCGGAGCGTGCGTGCTGCTTTCGCATTGGGGGCAGAAGGTGTATACGCCGGTACAACTTTTATGACAACTAAAGAGAATCCATTGGCACTAAACCTAAAAGAGAAGATGTTACATCATACTGCCGAAGATCTTCATTTATTCCGTTCTACAGTAGGGATACTGCGTTCCATCCCCACAGCGTTAACGACCGAACTGGTGGAAATGAACAAAAATGGCGCATCCTTAATGGAAGTAGCTAAAAAAATGACGGACAAAAAATCCGAAAAATCGGGAGTGATTTCAGGCGATGCAGAAAATGATTTCATCAATGCTGGTTCGGCCGTAAGCTTAGCCAAAGAGATTCGTCCTGCGAAAGAATTAATAGATGACCTGATGCAAGACTTTATAAACAGTTAAACAGTAATTAAATTAAAAATGAGACATCCTGGTAACAAGGGTGTAAAAAGAATTCACTTCAGATACAATCTATTGCATTGATTAGAATATTTTAGTTGATTTAAAATTTTCCAGGTTTCGGTAAAATTTATTTAAAAATCAAAGGCCCCCTTACGGAAGCCTTTGAAACACCAAATCACAAAATATTAATATATAAAAAATTTTACTTTTATTGTTTTTTTTAATCCTTCTTTGACCCATAAAGTCAGGTTACAGAGAAGGATTATTTAAATTTAATCGGATCAAAATAATTACACGTATTAGTTAATAGAAGCCTCAACACTTTTTAATATTGAGAGCTTATAATTTTATTTATTTTTATTATAAAGCAGTCGCAGTATACGTTACGGTTTGCGTGTACGTTCCGGCCGGTTTTCCTAAAATATCAGAAGAGGATGATTTCGCCGCTGGAATGGTATAGTCCAGGTTCAAAGTCAAGGCGCTTCCAAGCGGAGCATTAGCCACTAAAGTCTGATCTGTTGCCGATAAAACTACTGCGCTTTTTGTTCCGCCCATGGTTCCGGAAGCTGCTGAAGCTTTGATGGTCAAAACATCTACCGGGATCAGGTTGGTTCCGTTCACGAAGCTCGCACCGCCTGCTTTTACCTTTACATTAAAGTTCTTGGTTGAAGTCACTTTCAGGGCGTTGGCCTGAGCTACTGTTTTCTCCGAATTATAATCCGCAGCAGTAGCATAGTTGAAAGCAACAGCACCGGTGATGGCAGTACTTCCCGCATCGATAGAAATGACATCATTTAGAGTGATGCTTACCGTTGTGGTTGCGGTAGTATTCTGAGCCTGAACATTGTTAGTTCCCAGTATGAATGCTCCGATAGTTAAGGCTGCGATGGCGATTTGTTTTATCATGACAGTAGTATTTAATTTTTATTTTTATTTAATTGTTCTCCTTTGAACATGACAAATCTACGGCGGCGATAAAATTTTCTCTGTAGTGGAAAATGGAAGTTCATGTAGTAAAATAACTACACGGAGTCATAATAGAAAATGCCTCTCAGTTGTGAGACGGATTCTTACGTAAGTTGTAAATATTAGATCACAGAAGTTTTCCGTACATAGTATTGTTTTTGAATTTTTTTATTTTCTATAATCTAACGCTACCTATAATGTCTTTTCAAATAGGGCAGTGAATTAAAGGGATCATAATTCAAAAGAATATTGTTTTCGTAACTTGCCTTAATAATGAGCAACCTATCAACTAATTCAATGGACTTTCTAAGTTTTGTTTCTTCACTTTCCCTTCTTGAAAGCGAAGCCAAAGCTGCTTTAGAAACAAAACTTTACCCCAAGAAATACCGGAAAGGGGAACTGATCCTGGAAACTGGTATGGTCTGTAAACGAATTTATTTTGTAGACAACGGTCTCGTGAAAACCTTCTTTTATACAGATACCCGCGAATTTATCATGCGCTTTTTTCCTGAAGGCAGAATGTTTACCGTTCTCGACAGTTTCGTTCTTCAGCAGCCTTCATCATATTCTGTGCTGGCTATTGAAGACAGCGCGATAACCTGTCTTAATTATAATGATCTGGAAATGCTTTGTCAACGGCACCACTCCATCGAAACCTTTTACCGCAAACTTATTTCGCTGGCTGCGGTGAATATGATGGACCGAATCAACGGTACACTGGAAGAGAAAGCCCAAACAGCATATCACAAATTTCTGAAAGAATACGGACCATTGCTGCAACGGATTAGCCTGGCTGATCTGGCTTCCTATCTCGGGATTACCCAAGTATCGTTAAGCAGGATCAGGGCGATGAAGTAGTTTTTATCATTTGATAAATGCCGATTCATATAACGGAGGTACCTTCGGATAAAATCCATTCGTTATGAAAAATCCATTATCATTATCGCAGAAACTGAGCTTTCTCGCAGCCTGTTTTTTTACTGTCGTTGCTCCGATTATAGGATACCTGACTATTGGGATTGCACCCGTCATTATTGTTGGAGGTTCGGCATTAATCGGCCTACTCTGCTGGTCGCTTACGTATTTAAAAAAACCTGTGGAACCCAGAATCATCCTTCCACTTTTTATTCTTACGGTTGCAGGTCTTCAGATCCATATTGTTGAAGAATATCTGATGGGGTTTGCACCGGCCATGAGCAGACTCTTTGATATTCCATGGAGTGAGAAAAGCTTTCTGATGGTGTTTGCGCTTATCGGACCCATACTATATACCCTAACTTCCCTTGGACTTTACTATAAAATCCCGATTGCCGGATTTGTAGCCTGGTTTATCTTTATCGGTCCGGGAGTCGCAGAATTCACTCATTTTATTTTCCCGTTGATTACTCCTGACCTGCTTCCTCATGATCCTCATCCGCTGACTGCAGCTATAGCAGGAACCCGGATTCCAGACATGCCGAACTTCTATTTCAAGACTACAAGGCACTATTATTTTCCCGGGATGTGGACCGCAGTCCTTCCCATGATTCCCGGATGCCTGGCTATTTACCGTTTACTGATTAAAAATAAACCAGTCTAAATTTATTACATTGTATCCCGGATTTGTATTAATGTTTAAAAGAAATAACTATTTAATGCTTAATTATAATTTTTCTTCCTTCTTCCAGTCTTTTTTTCCAAATAAGCACGTTGTGAAAACGTACAGCCGAAATATGATTATGATGTTAGGTTATTAACTTAAAGATCGTTTTTTGAGATCAATAGAGGGTATTCACCTCATTGCTTTTCCTCTATATTTTCCTCATATTCCCAGTTATCATCCTTACTTTTTCTCCATGCACTCCATCCGTATTGCAAATGGTAAAGTTCATTGATCGTTGGGTCAAGCTCCGTGATCTGTTCAAGGCAAACAAGTTTTGCATCATCAATATTAGGCTGGTCGCTAGTATGAAATTGCCAGTCACCATCATCGTTATGATACACGTACAAAATAGGATCACCTTCCAGTGCCTGACTGGTAGTATAAACTCCTAAGTTGCGCTCTTCGTAAAATTTAAAGTCCGTATTTCTATCCAGCAATGGTTGTTTAAATTTCCAGACAGGATTAAAGTTTTCATCCCACGGAAAATGGTGCTGTTTGTCCGGCCATACAACTTGTAAAAGAGGAAAATTAAAATTACCATCATTAAACCAACCTGCATATCCAATGTAATCCGGATAATATTCTTTATCCGCTTCAAGAAGCTGGATATTATAATCCTGTAAAAATCCCGGATATGGCTTATCACTACTGAGTGTTTGGCCATTTTTTATCAGGTCGCAAGCATGATTAAGAATAGATGCCAACACATCTGTTTTCAACCCAAAACATATAAGTTCAGGGTGTCCGAATTTTTTATACAGGCCAATGGTATAAACAAATGCAGGAAGATAGTTATCTGCTTCAATTAAAGCCAAGTGACAACCATATTTTTCAACGTCATGAATGATCGCTTGTTTAGCTTCTCTATCATGTTGTGCATGTTCTTCTGTCATTATTCTAAGTTCAAATATTTATTTTTAACTAACCTACTTCTTCATAAGTAGAACGTTTTTTGAGATTATGTAAATGCATATGTTTTTTTATAACTTTAAAATTAAATTTCAGTTTTTATTGTATTTTGAGATTATAAATCATCGAATATGATCAATCTTACTAAAACCCAAAGTTCCATCCCCAGTTAATCGATCTATTCATTCCCCAGCTTCCTGCTACTCCTTCTTCATATGTACATAAAAAAGTCAGAAATAATATAATTATTACTACTATTGCTAAAATATAGAACTTCTTTTTTTCATAGTTTGTATCTATTTATGAAACAAACTTCTAGTTTGAAATAACTTTTTTATGATTGATTCCCCATTCTTTCAAAGCGTAAATTATAGGTGTCAATGTATCTGCGTACGGCTGAGATTTATAAATGATCTTTACAGGATAGTCGTCAATGATGATCCTTTTGATCAATTTATGCTGTTCCAGATCTTTCAGTTCTTTGGCTAAAACTTTTGGTGTAATTCCTTCAATACTATCCTGAATGTCGGTAAATCGTTCATTTCCCACACCGACTGAAATAATGATCGCCAATTTCCATTTGCCATTAATGACTTCCAAAGCGTCCTTAACGGGCTTTACGGTATTCAGACATTCATTGTATGCTTTCTTTTTTGCCATTTTTTAATTAAGTTTAATTAAACTACGGAAGTTTTTTCAGCATTGACTTCATCCATTATTTCAGCAAAAAGCTTTGCCGATTTTATCCTGTCTTCCAATGCAAAGATATTAGAAACCATAATAATCTCATCAACCTGTGTTTTGTCAATAAAATCTTCTACCTGTTTTTTAACCGTTTGCTTACTTCCTACAAAAGAATATTTCAACATCTGATACAAGCTCGGATGCTTTAAAACTTCGATTAAATCTTCAGTCATTTCAGTGGGTGCCTGTAATGGTTTGGAATTTCCGGTTAATACTCCGAAAAACATTCTGATCAATGATGTGAATGCTCTTTCTGCCTCTTCATCCGTATCGGCAACGATGATATTAGCGCCGGCAATCGTGTAGGGTTCATTCAAAATATCTGAACCTTGAAACTCTTTTCGATAAATTTCCAAAGCAGAATGCAAATGAGTAGATGCAAAATGACTTGCAAAGGCATAAGGTAATCCTTTCGCTGCTGCCAGATGCGCACTGTCAGTACTTGAGCCTAAAATATAGATCGGAACGTCAACACCTTCTGCAATAGGAACCCTAACTTTCGAAGTTTTGTTTTCCATTGAAAAATACTCCTCGATCTTTTCCACTTCTGCAGGAAAAGAATGCGCTGCTTTCATAAAATCCGAACGTATGGCTTGTGCGGTAGGCATATCAGTTCCGGGAGCACGTCCCAAGCCCAGATCAATTCTATTGGGATATAGCTGTGCTAATGTTCCAAACTGCTCTGCAATAACCAGAGGTGAATGGTTGGGTAGCATAATTCCTCCAGAACCGACTCTGATCTTTTCAGTGTTTTCAGCAACATATCCTATCAATATTGAGGTTGCACTGCTACCAACCGATTCAGAATTGTGGTGTTCCGCAAACCAATATCTAGTATAATTATTTTCTTCTGCCACTTTAGCTAAAGCGAGGGAATTGCTAAGAGTTTGCTTAAAACTGCTCCCTTCCGAAACGATAGCGAGCTCTAAAATTGAATATGATGTTTTCTTGCTCATGATGATTCTATTTGGTTATGTTTATTCAACCAAATGTTAGGCAAAGGTACAAAATTACTTTATTAAAGAAAGTGATTATCATTATGATAGTTAAATTAAATACTTTATCCAAGTTGAAAAATTCACTTTCCTAAAGGAAAGTACTATAAAAAGGAAAGTAATATTGTCGTAGCTTTGTAACGTCAAACAATACAATGTTGACGGATACATTATGGAAGCGAATAAGAAAAATAGAATCACAGAGATTTTAGGAATTAAATATCCAATCGTTCAGGGCGCAATGTCGTGGGTTACTAACGCAGAATTAGTTGCTGCCGTAAGTAACGCGGGAGGTCTTGGGATGCTTGGTCCTCATGCAGGTCAAAAAACAAATCCAACCTCATTTCAGGAAATAACAGACCGGCTTAGAAAAGAGATACGAAAAGTAAAGTCTTTGACTGATAAGCCATTTGCAGTTCCTGTGGTAATTTCTAACGATTTAACAGATATTGATACAATCGCTAATCTTTTAATCGAAGAAGATGTAAAAGTAGTTTTGGTAAACGGTATCGAAAACTTTGATTTCGAACCATTGGTTAAAAAATTTAAAGACCACAATATTAAAACGATTTATCGTGCCTTAAATCCAAGTGTAGAAAATGCTTTATATGCTGAAAGAATAGGTGTGGATATTCTAGTGGCCACCGGATTTGATGAAGGCGGAACAGTTCCTGATAAAATCATAGGGACGTTTTCAATTGTCCCGATGATTTCAGACGCTGTGCATATCCCGGTAATGGCAGCTGGCGGAATTGCAGATATCAGGGCAGTTCGTGCTGCAATGGCTCTGGGAGCTGAAGGAATTTTTGCAGGTACAGTTTTTATAGCTACAGAAGAAAATCCTGCTGCAGAAAATGTTAAACAGCTCATCGTTGACCATACAGCGAGCGACTTATTGATCTTCAGAACAAATCCTGCTTACTATCGTTCTATTCCAACACCTTACAGCCACGAACTTTTGGCCATGGATGAACGAGGCGATACCCGTGATCAGATTGCCAGTAAAATGTACGGAGAACAGGGATTGAAAGCAGGAATGCTGGACGGTGATATCAACAAAGGATATATCACGGTAGGAAACGGGATTTCTTATATCAAAAATATTCGGCCGGTAAAAGAGGTGATAGAAGATCTGATGTATGATCTTAATTAATATGACTTACAAATCATTATTTTAAAGTAAGACAAGAATCTATTGATGTTAAAATTTTGGAATGAATAAAACTGGCAAAAAATTAAAATTAGGCGCCATACTAGATGGTCTAGGATGGAATCATGTAGCCTGGCAACATCCGGAAATGCCTTCAGATGCAAGTGAGAACCTTGATTTTTATATTAAACAGGCAAAGCTGGCAGAATCTGCAAAATTTGATACGCTGTTTTTAGTGGATGTAAGTCACGTCGGTCCTGGGAATATCCCTCATTATCTCAGTATGTTTGAAGGAATAAGTATAATGTCTGCACTCAGTGTGATGACAAAAAATATTGGACTTTCGGCTACAGTTGCTTCTTCCTATGGAGATCCTTACAGCACTGCAAGACAAATCCTGTCATTGGACAAAATAAGCAAAGGCAGGGCATCTTTAAACGCAATTACTTCCAATCCTGGCGGAATGGTCAATTTCAGCCGTGGACATTTGACAAAGAGAGACCAATATCCGATGAATAAAGAATTCATTGAAATCGTTTTAGGGCTTTGGGATACTTATGAAGATGATGCATTTATCCGTGATAAGAAAAGGAGAATCTTTTTAAATCATCACAAAATGCATAACATCAACTATCGTGGTGATTACTTTTCCGTAGAAGGTCCTTTAAATATCAGCCGTTCGGTTCAGGGCAGACCGGTGCTTTACACCGCAGGAACTTCCGAAAACTTTATGGAAATTGCAACGAGCTACACCGACGGTGTGTTTACTCACGGTTATGATTGGGAAGATACAGCGGCGTTGTCCGACAAAATAAGACAGAAGCTTATTGCCAAACAAAGACGTCCTGAAGATTTCATTATATCCATTTCACAAAATCCAATTGTCGGCGAAACAGAAAAAGACGCAATTGAAAAATATATGGAATTGATGCAGCTCATTCCAAGAAACAGTCTTCCCAGACCACAATTTTTTGGGTCGGCTGAAAAGGTGGCAGACCAAATTCAGAAATGGTACGAAGTCGGTGCAATGGACATGCTTTTAATACGGCAAGACCATCCACACGGTTTACGTGATTTCATTGACCTGGTTGTTCCAATTTTACAGGATCGGGGTATTTTCAGAACAGAATATGAGGCAGAAACCCTAAGAGGCAATCTTGAAATTCCGAATCCTCCGTTTAGAAAAGTTAGTTTATAGTTCAGGTTATCATAAACATCAACTTGGATAAAAGTGATATTGATCGGTTAGATATTGACTGAAATTACTGGAAAAAAATATTTTATCTATAGTTTTTTGAGATTTTTATAAGTTGATAGTTATACATTATGTAATACGGCATTTGCATGAACATCTATATCGTGATAATAAACTCAATTGCTATTATAGGTATTGGAAAATTTCAAGTCCTCCCCCTGTTCCTGCCTATTAATATGAGTTCTATTTCAGATTATAGTATCCTCTATGATTTAAGTCGTGAATATGATCTTCGGTAAGATCGAGAAGACTTCCTATTTTAAGATGCGCAGCATCAAATTCAACATCATCATATTGTTTTCTGGCAGGAACAGCAACCACCGTCATGCCGGCAGCTATAGCAGCAGCCATCCCTGATTTTGAATCTTCAAATACGATACATCGCGCAGCATCAATCGACAAGTCTGAAGCCATTTGAACATAGATATCAGGTGCAGGTTTTCCTTTAGCGACAGACTCAGCCGAAAGCACAGCATCAAAGTAGGATTCAATATTCAACTTTTTTAATACTTTGGGAATAAGAATAGCGGGCGCGTTAGTAGCAAGGCCGATTTTATAACCTGCTTTCTTGAAATAAACCAGGGTCTCCATGACTCCTGGCATTATTTTTCCGTGGAGACCTATATGCTCTCCAACCCTTTTTATAACCTTCATCTCAATATCGGGTATACTGATATCCTCCCATGGCTTAAGACGGAACCAATATTCTGTTACTTCCCTGGTAGTCATCCGACTTGTCACGGATGAGTGAACCTCAGTCACCTCAATTCCTAAAGATCCAAAAACTTCTCTTTCGGCAGATTGCCAAAAAGGTTCGGAATCGATCAGCAGACCGTCCATATCAAAAATTACAGCCTTCATAATGATTTAATTATTCCCGTAATGGCTTTTTCATCTATAAATTTATGTATAAGCGTGATCAATGATCTCACCTTACCCATAGTCTTTTTTAAAGTTTGTACAAATGTATATTAAATTGCTCTATATCTTAGGTGGAAATAAAAGTTTAAAAGTTGTTTCTCCAGTACAGCGTCTTTTGAGACTGTAATTTTTTATTGAAGACCGAAATTCCATTTCCAGTTAATGCTTCTAGCGCTATAGCACAGCCTTGCTTTTACTTCTTTTTGAGCATCATTTTGAACGCTATTTTTCAATGCATCTTTAGATACTTTCTTGATAAAATCTTTTCATTAATTAAATTTTAATGTATTATTCATTAGAAACAGTGATATGGCACTAAAAAGAGGCAGCCTATTATATAATGTATTATGGGATATTTAATTCTTTAAAATAAATTTCTAACTCATCAGAGTCAATTTTTATAGGAAGATCTTTAAATTCCCATCCATTTGAGGGTGCCATTATACTATCGGATAATTTATGATTGTAAAGCATTATGTAGTTTTTAGGATGTATAGAATCATATAATAAAAGGTACTTGGTTCCTTTTTCTAAACTGCTAGCACAAGTTCTGTCAATTCTTTTCCCATCTATATAGTACGAAAAATCTGTACCAACACCATTAGTATTTTTCTGATGCCAGTCGCTTGTTATATAAGCAATAGTATATTTTGAATTTTTCTTTGCATCCCTTAGATTAAAATGAGATAAAAAAAATGTTATAATAATAAATAACAATGTAGTAAATGCAAGGATTATATGATAATTATTTTTTAGCAACCTGACGATTTTTATTATATAGGTGGGAAGTCTTCGGAAAATTTAAGATTGTAAAATTATTTCAAAAATATATCCAAATCTTGACTTACCTCTTGAATTACAAATTTTAATCTTTCATTTTCAACTTGATTAAATAGATCTTGTATTATTTCTTTATATATTAAGGTATTATGAATTCTTGCGAGATCTCCTATCCCATAAATTGCAGTTCTAGCAATTCCAAAATTTTCATTGAATATGTACTGTATGCACATTTCCTCTAACCATTTTTGATCATCTATTCCATTAATAGCTCCAATAATAACTTCTATAGTATTTTGATTATCCTCCAACATCTTTGTCACTTCCAATTTATTAGTGTAGTTATAATTTTTATATTCCATCCTATTTTTTCCGTAACAATTTATTTACTCAATTAATATTTATTCCAACTTTAGTTCCTTTAAAATCTTGATTTTTATAAATCGTTTTTTGAGATTCTAATAGCAATTATAACATTCTGGCAATTAGCGAAATTAGTGGAATAGAAATTTGTTGGTAAAAACCAAATCCACTCTCATCAAAAGGACTATTGGTGTTAGTTTTTTTTAATTACAACCAATCTTTGGGATGCATATTTCCGGTACAAGTCCACCAAAAAATGTAATTCCAATTTTAGTTTCTTCATTATCAAAATATAAAATATTTTTTTCAATATATTTTGGCAAATTATAAGGCATGGATAAATCATAAATTATAATTTGATTATTTTTACGGTTAATAAAAGCTAGTTCACTTCTTCCTCTTGGTGACAACATTTGACCAATTCCAAAAACATGAAAATTCGTTATTACATGATAAGAGTCTTCCTTATTTAAGTCGTAAATTATTCCCAAATATTTTATTTCAGTCCTGGTATGTTTTTCACTTATCGTTTGAAGGATATTAATCTTTTTTATATTTATATGTTTCTTATAGAATTTAAGTTTGATTTCAGCAGATTTAAATTTTTCATTTAGTAACTTGCCCTTCATATTTTCATTAAAAACTATAGTATCATAAATAGTTGCAGGAGATTTTTCCATTACAATATTTTTAGATGCTTTAATTTCGTTTTTTGCTGATTCATTTACAATTTCAATTTTTGGATTATTATTTTTTGAATCACAGCTCAAAACTGAAAGGCACATAATCATGATTAAAAGATTATCCATCTTGGCTTTCGCTTTTTTAATTTAATTTTCTTTTAAGTATTGGTAAACTGATGAATAACTTGTTTATACCCGCTATACAAATGGTTTTTGATATCTACTCATTTATATTTACTCTGCTGCCTGCTGTATTGTTTTGTATTGAAAATTTGATATCCAAGACAATCAAAGTTTTATTTTATAAAATGCTCTTAGCATTTTTCATGTTTCTTCATCATTTTGTTAAATTATCTTATAATTAATCATATTTCAAATACACATTGATTTGTTTCCTATCTTAATAATAGGCCTATCTGAACACTTTCTTTAAAAGTTTAAAAAGGTTTATTAATACGAAATTACAATTATTAATAATAAAAAAGGCCGGAATTTCTTCCGACCATCGTTTTTGTAGTAAACAAATTTAATTTGTGACGTAAAATAACTTAAATTTTTACAAATTTTCTTATAATTACGTGATCTTTAGTAAATAACCGGATATAATAATTTCCTTTGGTAAGAAAAGAAATATCAAGCGAGTTATTTATAGGATTTATTGATGCAAAAATCCTTCCGGATGCATCATATATCTCAGCTTTTATAATGTCCTTTTCAGAGCTGAAGTATAATGTATCTTTGGCCGGGTTGGGATATACAGAAATATTGCTTTCCTTTTTATTTGTTTCAATAGCAGATAATACATTCTGAATAATAGTTGTATAGGTATTAGTAACAATTGGAAAATTGTAGTCAAAATAAATCTTTGCTGTATTGCTGAAACTCTCTCCTGCTGTTAAGGCAGACTTTGTTTTAACCTTAAACAAAACATAGCCGTCATTTGTAGCGTTATCGAAAGGAAGCTGAATATTCTCAAATATAAACTCCACTACATTTCCTGTAACTCTAGTAACAAAATTATGACTCCCATGAAGGGCAACTAGACTGGAAATATCGAATTTTAAAGGGTCAATATCGTCTTTTACCACAACGTTTCTGGCATTGGACGTGCCCGTATTTTCAAACCTCACCAGATAATGGACATAATCCCCAACTTTAGCCTGAGCAATAGAATTTCCTTCCAGGCAGGTCTTATCATTTGGATCAAAGGAATTGACAACAGTCTCGTTCAGTGTAAAGGTATTATCTGACGGTGTATCATCAGGAGCACCATTTACCTGTACGATGTAAGGAAGAACATCTCCCTCGTTCAATGCAGGAATCTGCATAGGTGTATTCATTTTTAAGGTCACCGTAATCTCCCGGGTCTCAAATGGAAGAAGATTAGAAAAGTTCCAATTTAATAATCCTCCAGACTGGGAATTTGGATTTACGGTGGCCGTCAAGTAGTCAGTAAGATTATCATTATAAATGAATGACAAGGTTCCGGACTGTGCATGGGTTCCTTTATTTTTATAAGTGATTTTATATTTAGCATCAAAACCCGGGATAGCTGGAGTAAGCGGAAAAATAAGCGTTTCAAGATCTGGATGCATTCCATTTGCCGAAAGACAAAAATTCTGACTAACAGGGCTTGTCTGAGTTGGAAAATTTACAGTTACATTTAAAGGAGAAACAGTAAAATATGATGAATTTTCAACAACAGGAGTGATATTATAAATTCCTGCCTGAAGAGAAATGGCATAATTCCCAATAGCATTTCCAAACATGTTACCTAAAAAATATCCACTGTTAATTGAAAATTTCTGAAGAGGTACTATCTGATCATTAATATCACAACCATTATTATCAGCATCATACCTAATGTCTCCCCGTATTATATAGGAATTTCCTCCCGGAGTGAATGAGCAATAAGAATTTATTACAACATTTGGCTGATTATTATAATTTAGCAATAAACCGATCATTAGACTTTCAAAATCATCAGCACAGATATAATGTAAATTTGGAGTATTTGAAAAATAAGGAGTTGCTCCCTGGGCATAATTATGTTTCCCGTTTTTGATATTAAAGCTGGTGAGATTAGGATTATTAGAGAAATTAAAATTGCCGAGTTGAGTAAGTTGTCCCACATCGATCGTATTAAATAGATTATTGTTGATATATAAATTAGACAATTTAGGAGCACCATTGAAATCAACTGAGGTGAGTTTATTATTTGCCGCAGTAATATTTAGCAGATTGTTATTGTTATCTAAAGTTAACGACGAAATTAAATTATTACTGCATTCTAATGTTATTAAATTCTGAAGACCAGAGATGTCAATTGAAGTTAACAGATTGTTACTGCAACTAAGAGTCTGCAGACTATTTAAATTACTCACAGACAGAGAAGTAAGCTGATTATATCCCACATTTATTAATTGAAGATGAGATAATCCTGTAATCTGCAGGTTAGCTAAACTATTACCAGAAACACTTAGAGTTACAAGATTACCAAACTGATTGATTCCTGTGAGATCTGTAATCATCCCACTATATATAGATAGTTGATAAACATTTAGTGCTTCCGAAACCTGAATTTCGTTATCACCGTTCGTATCAATCATGATACTTTGATCTGCACTGTTCAAAGCGATATTATTTGTGGAATTTGCAGATAAAAGCTTAGCCTTGAAATTGGCATCAGGAATATTGATTATTTGAGCATTGACTCCAAAAAGTAAGCAGGTTAAAATGATGAGATAGACTTTTTTCATGTATAATTAGCTTTTATATTACTTGTCAACAAAGGTAAGCTATTTAATAATTTTTTAATTCACTTCGCTAAACTTTACGATTACTCTTATTAAGAATATGATATTTATTATAGATATAATTACTTAAATGAAATAAATATTTTTTTATCTTTCTGACACTCTTCCGTAAAGCAGGTAAGTTAAAAAGTTAGGCTTGGATTTTATAATCTGAGCCTATTCCCAAAAAGCCTTACTTCAGAACATATCTATTATGGTGAGATTACCGGACGTTTTTTGAGACTTAATCTTCAAATAAGTAATACAATTTTCGTTGCAATAAATTTTTATACGGAAGTTGAGTTCTATATTATGAACCATAGCAGGAGACAAACTTCTGCTTAAGGCATATTCCACAACCTCATTATCTTTGTCTTTACATAACAAAATTCCGATGCTGGGATTTTCATTTATCTTTTTTCAAGCGTTTCAAGGTAAAAATTAAGTTTACCAAGTGCTCTGGTTTTAATTTATTAGCTTTAAGTTCGAAAGCAACTAAGCACTGTAAACCCGTTGATAAAGTAAGTCAATGTAAAAATCTGATGAACCGACCTGAACCCTATATTCTTCCCCGACAAACAGAAAATCTCCAAGATGAAATCTTTCATCTGTTTTATTAGATCTTTCTGCAGATCATTTTAGGAATGTATATCAGGTAGATTAAAAAAATGAAATACATAGCTGTCCTTAAAAAGTATTAGCGATGCCGCGATTGTTTTCTCTCAACACGGTTGAGAGTTTTGAATTTCCGATCACCGTTCTTTCAAAAAGGCTGCTGGATATCTGCCGCTTTAATTCATGAAAGCTATAGTTGTCTTGTTTTGTAAGTTTGATATAGAATTCCCGTTCTTCGATTGATGGACATCTTGAAATGATGGACAAATTATGGGATCAGCTTTCTCTCAACAGTGTTGAGACTTTTGGAAATTCCCTATAAGATTCATCGAATTGCTTCATTCTCCAAGGATTCTTGTCCGAAAATCATTTGATTTCAGGTTCATTGACCTGAATATATTGAGCAAGTTCTTTAACAACGGACTGCCTGCATTCACTTAGCTCCACTTTTTTGCTGATATACTCGCCAATATTCCAATAAAGACTAATCAATTCTGAATTTACAGCTTTTATGGCCTTACTCGAGCATTCTTAGTGATTTAATGATATCAGAAAATTGGTCTTTCATAAAATATACTGCATTTGTAAACAAATGTATTAGATTATTTTTATGAGGCGATGTTATAATTAGATGGGATCATTACATAATTAATTGGCGTTATAAACCGTTTTTACTGATCCTAAAATTTCTTGAATCTGCTTTATCTGCTCTGGCGATAGATTTTTTTTTGGAATCAAAATCGCAGATAAATTGTTTTGATAAATCAGAAACCAGTTTTTCTTCTCAACGATCTTATAGATTTTTGACCAGAGAATTTCCATATAGAAGGATTCGCCTCTGATTTTTATCTTGTCTTGGGCTAAATCCATATCCAGCGTTTCCCTTAAATGATTGCTCGAGTAATAATTTTTTAGAATGGTAGTAAATATAACGGTCGGCTGAATTACCGTAATTAAAAGTAAAGTGATGTACTGATAAATTACCGGTTCCGGAAGATTTAAAAGATGTAAATGGTAAAGCACAATCCAAAGCACCATTAATAATGCGAAGCAGATAAGAAATATCATTATGGGTTTTGAATAGGTCAAGCTAAATAATATTTTTAAATATTGCCGGAGGGTCACTTTTGCCTTTAACTTCATGCTGTCGTTTTGAGAGGGTTAGCTTTAAATATAGGAATACTTCTTTATATGGCATAGTTCAATAAATATGGCAAGAGAAGATAGTCTATGAATGGATATGAGTTATATCATTTTTTACTCAATAATAATTAATAATTCCAAAAGAGACTTTTATTTATTAAAAAAAATGATTAAAATTTAATCTCCTGGCTTTAAACTTGTTTTTTGAGATGAATTCCATGACCAAATTCGGCAACGCATATCATAGATGATACAATATCTACACGTTCAAATTCAATATATATGAATCTATTTATATTTCTACCATTATAAATCTTCCAACAATATGATCACAAGCTTTTATTGCAAATTGAGCATTCTTTTTTTGTATTTACATCATATATAATCGCTTTTTTGATATTTAATTATTATGATTATAGTTATCGTAGTAATTTCAATTAGAAGTTCGATCAAGCACAAATGTTGATCTGATATGAACAATTAATTCAGTTCCTGTACCAGCTTCTAATGGCTAGCTTTTTTGACTGCAGCTTCTAAATTCTGGTAATGAATTTGATTAGGAGTGTGGGGAATATTTTCGGCTGCCCAAGTTTTAATCATTATTAAAATGGTAAGGTTTCGGTTGACCATCATTTATAATATCGGCATTGTAATCTATTCATTCATGGAATTAATTCCCTAAATTTACGTTGGTTCCATTTTCTAGTAAAAACCTTACCTTCTTCGAATCTATAGAAATAAGTCTCCTTTTCTCTTTCCCCCGGTCTTATAAGAGTAAAGCATTCCTCCTCCGGAAGTTCAATAATCTCATGGATTGTATTGGCCGGAACAAAATGAGACGTTCCTTCGATCCTATGGTATAAAGAGGAAGTATAGCTTCCATCTTTGTGGATTTCATAAATGCGTTCAACATAACTGCCTTTTAAAATATGAGTTGTAAAACTGAATGGATGATCATGTATGTGTTCATTTGGATCTTTTTTGCTGAAATGATGAATCACCGCATCAAAGGGCAGACCTTCCAAATGATGTTTCATAAATACAGCATTCATTTTTTCGCGTCTGATTTTTATAGTAATCATATTTATTACAAGTTTTAATCTAATTCTTTATAAACTCGGATGAAAATGGAATTTGACATGTAGATTTCACCACTGCTCTTACATTGTATTATATAAAAGTAATAAAAATAAGAGTTAATTATGGCCTCCCATTTTATTATAATACTCATTACGCACCATAATACTCCTTACCATCAACAGAAGTTCAATTTTATTTTTCTTGCTTACTGCTATCATTTTTTTGAGACTGATTTTCATACTTCAAGCTGTCTGTTCGGACGGTAAATTGAATACAATAGGAAATTATCGCAAAATCCAATTGAAAAAATGCCGTTTAGCTTTGCGCTTCAGTCCACCTAACGAAAATTCTTGTTATCAGATGTTTTTAACTAATGAATATTGCAAGAATAAATAAAGCTAGTAAAATTATTACATAAATATAGCTTGTTCCACCTTTTTTAAAGATATACTCTTTTTGATTTTCGATTTCGGGAAATTTTTCTTCAGCATTTCTTAAAGTTCTTTTCGCTTTTTTGATATATAAATTATTTCCAATAATTCCTAAAGTTATTAAAAGAAGAATAGTAACCGAGAAATGTACAACTTTTGTTTTCTCAATTCCAATAAGTTTTGTCAAAACTAAATTTTCAAAAATTGTTTCCAGATAAAAAACAAAGAAAATAATAAAAAATTCCAAATACATTTTTCTATACAGAAACCACAAAATACCAAATATTAAAGCTGAATAACTAAACCTGAACTTTTTTCCTTGTTCATAATATTTTAATTGCTCTATATAATAGGAATGACTTCTTTGAAAAAAAATTTCATGTAGTTGTATTTTGTTCATTAGTTTATTTTGTTACTTTACTTACTAAATATGAAGAGGTGTAAATTTATTGAAAAATCCTTGAGTAATTGAATTAAAAAAATTAGATAAAGAGAAATAGATGAAACCGCTAATAAGTATTTTGTATTGTCAATTGTGATTACAGGATGTAATTATAAACTAAAATAAATAATCAAACAATGTACACTCTTACACCAAAACAAAATCGTGATGTGGAATATGAGTTGATTCGACCGGGTAAAATTAGAAATGAAAATGCTTCTATGGGTGATCTACTATCGAGAATGTGGGGACATTTCGGAAAACCTGAAACCATCCTATTCGAAGGATTTATTTACAATATCAAGGATGAGAAAAGTGGACTAGACTTTTTAGTTTCTTACGGAACATCGGGTCCAACATTTCTTGCAGAAAAGGAAAATCTTGAGACATTAGAGCCAACTATTTTGGCATTTGAGGAATTTTTAGATAATTCCAAAAATGTAGATTGTGAAATTGAAATAGATACAGATTTTGGTATTTATTTGTGTGGCGCAAAAAATGGAATTCCTTACGATAGTGAAAAATATAATAATGAAAAAGTTGATGTTTTTTACGGTAGCTCGACAGGTAATCAACATTTTGACGATCTGATTCTGACCCTTAAGAAAAATTTAGAAATTAATTTAAATGAAAGTGATCTTTCACTAAGACAAATAGATATTGATGAATGTATTTTTTATTTAAATGCATATGTAGTAGCAATTTTAAAAAGCAAAACCTATGATGGTGGTATGTTTGCTCTGAAAATGACAATTACTGCTATTAATAATTTAAATAAAAGGACTGAAAATACTCTAATTGTTGGTGATATTGGTGGAAAAATTGTAGAAATAGTAAACTTAGCAAGCTATCAAAAGCGCTATAGCTCATCACCTGAAGATCTTACTAAAGAATTGCGACAGTGGTAGTTTAAAGGCCATAAATGGTTCTGGGAAAAGCATAATTTTATAAATTGATATACTTAACCAAAGCTGGAAAATTCCTGCTTTGGATTTTTTCATATACAAATCTGAATAGTTAGACGAAACAATAATTAACTAAGAATCGTTTTTTGAGACTTAAGTTTTTTAATGTTGCTAAAACTAATTATAAAATATCATTTTATCTAAACGTAAGATTTACAAAAGTTAAAATGCATTTACTATAGTAAATGCATTTTAATTTGTTACACTATCAAAACGTTTAGTTATGAATTTATAATAAATTCTAATCATATATTATTTATCTCTTATTTTTATTCTAGTAAATCTTTATTAATCCATTACAACGCAGTGACTATTTAAAAAAACGTCTCAAAGTTATTTTTTGAGACGCTTTTTTATTTTTTAAATTTCGCAAAAGACTGGTAGACCGATGGTTCACGTTCTATTTCCAAATCCAATAACAATTGTTCCCATTCCAGAACGTAAGGTTGCTTGAGAGTGACATTCATAAAATGCTCAATGTCCTCATTCCATACTTCATAAACAAAAAATTCTTCGGCTTTTTGAATATTCTGATGAATAGTTGCGTGAACGAAATTTTCCTGTTGGCTCACCGTTTCAAAAAGGTCTTCGAGGGCTTTTTTAAATTGTTTGTAATTGTCTGGTTTTGCGGTAAACTTGATGGCTAATGTAAATTGTTCCATTTTTTTAAGGTCTTATTTAATTATTGTAAATTTATATTTTTAAAGAATGATAATTTTATCCCTGCAAATGTATCAACGTTTTATTAAAACAGGTAACAAAGTATCAAAAAGTAACTGTAACATTTAGGTAACGGGGTAACTTTATAATGTAGAAGTTACGCCACTGTGGGAAATTGCGTTGGGTGTATCACAAGTTACGAAATATTGTCGAGGCTTGCTCCTATGTCTAGTTTTATTAAATTGAACAATTTAGAAAATGATTGAAAAAAAAATTAGAAGTCGGCTACTAAAAAGCAGATAAGAACTAATCCTATTATTTGTCTTAAATTTAGTCTCGCTTTACCAAGCTCCAATGGACAACTTTATAAAATACAAGAATTGGATATATTAGCCGAACATATAAGAAAAACCGTTCAAATTTCCGAAAAAGATTTGGAAAAAGTGATGTCTTTTTTTGTTAAAGAAACTTTTAGAAAAAAGGATTTCATCATTCGTGAGAATGACGAAGTAAAACATTTATATTTTATTGTATCAGGCCTTGTAAAGCTCTATGTTACGGATAGTGATGCGAATGAGCATATCATCTCTTTCGCAATGGAAGATTGGTGGGAAAGTGATTACAAGGCGTTTTATACGCAGACAAAAGCATCACAAGTTTTGCAGTGCATCGAAAAAACTGAAATCTTGAAAATATCTTACAGTCATTACCATCAAATCCTTAATGAAATTCCTGTTATGGCCAGTTTTTTTCTTCATAAGGCAGTAAACGGTCATATTTCCAATCAACGAAGGGTCGTATCTTTAATAACATTGACCGCTCAGCACCGGTACGAGCATTTTCTTAAATATTATCCCGCATTACTGCAAAGAATCCCCAAAACTACATTGGCTCTCTATCTGGGAATTTCAAGGGAAACACTAAGCCGCTTTTTCTCGGAGCCCCAATAATTGTGACAAACATCACACAAAATCCAGCCTTTGATCACCGAACTTTGTTCCATTGTTAAAAAAAAAGATATGGAAAAGAGAGTTATCAACCCTTGGGAATGGCAGGATGCAAGGAATTATGTTCAGGCTGTAGAAGTGAAAAATGTGCAGAGTACGCTTTATGTGTCTGGTCAGACAGCGATTGACGATTATGGTATTTCAAGTGAGGCCGATATGAGAATTCAAATTGAAAAAGCATTGGAAAATTTAGAAAAGGTTATTCTTCAGGCAGATTTTGAAGTGAAAAATATTGTCCGACTTAATGTCTATACTACGGAGCATAATGAGCTATTCAAAAATTTTGATGTTCTTCAAAATTGGATTTCTAAACATCAAATGCAGCAGGCAGCCACTGTGATGGAAGTTAAAACACTTTTTGAAACACTGAAAGTGGAATTTGAAGCGACGGTCGTAAAATAAAAAGTCAGCTTATTTATTTAAAGGCAATTCAGGATTTAACTTTAAACCTGAATCGCTTTTTGATATTATTTCTAAATTTGGCAATTAAATGATTGCCTGAACTGAGCCGGAATCATAGACGTTTTAGTTTTAAATAACCTGCTGAATGACTGCGAATATTCAAAACCTAATTGACAGGTAATCTCAGCGACTGACAAATCTGTTGTCGACAATATCTCTTTTGCAAGCTCGATAAGTTTATTGTGGCTGTGTTGTTGGATATTTAATCCCGTCAACGAGCATATCGTTTTTTGAGATTTTTTAAATTCATAACTAATATAACTCTTTTGTTCAATTTAAATTAAACATCTCATACAGACCTTTTGCTCAGGATTAAAACAGAAGTGTAGTAATTTTCACCCACTAATGGACACGTAAAGAAAAAGCTAATAAAAATTAAATTTGTTTGAGTAGCTTTTGTATACCAACGTAAATATATGAGACCCGTAGATGGATCTACTTTTATTAAATGTCATATTCTTTACATTCTTAAACCTGAAATTTTATCGAGGTTCACAAAAACATTAATGCAATATTTAAATTAATCAATAAAAAATTAGCATTTTTTGACATTAATTTATCTCATATTTTTGTTGTTGTAAAATAGAATATGAATGAAAAATATAATCATCCGTAGAGCAACAGAATCAGATAGTGAAAAAATATGGATTCTAATGGAACAACTGGCAATTTTTGAGAATTATATTGACAGTTTTGCCATTACTCCGGAAATAGTAAAGTCTAGTGGTTTCCGAAAAACCCCTCCTGATTTTTACTGTTTAGTTGCAGAAGACCAGGATATAATTGCAGGAATGCTGGTGTATTATTTTCTGCCTTATACTGCTGGAAACAGGCCGGCGATTTACATGAAAGAACTTTATGTCGATGAAAATTACCGCGGTCACAAAATCGGTGAACAGCTCATGAATGGCTTGAAGTATGAAGCAGAAAAAAATAACTGTAAACAAATCAAGTGGACCGTTGCTCCCTGGAATAAGGCTGGACAAAAGTTTTATGAGCGTCTTGGAGCGGAAGAAAATAAGGATTGGTTAAATTATGAATGGAAACTATAACGTGATGAATATTATTTTAAAAAAGATTACAGAAAACGAAATACAAAAATTGCAACAAATTGGCAGAAAAACATTCTCTGAAACTTTTGCAAAAGATAATGCTCAGGAAAGTATGGTCAAATATCTCGAAGAGAGTTTTTCTACAGAGAAACTCCGGACAGAATTTCAGGAATTAAATTCTGAATTTTATTTTGCACAACAGGATCACGAAGTTATCGGATATTTAAAGCTTAATATGGGATCATCCCAAACTGAAGATAAACTTGACAACGCACTTGAGATCGAGAGAATTTATGTGCTTAAAGAGTTTCACGGCAAAAAAGTCGGACAAGTTCTTTATCAGAAAGCCTTGGAAATTGCAGCACAATGCCAAGTTCAATACATCTGGCTGGGCGTATGGGAAAAAAATGACCGGGCGATCGCATTTTATAAGAAAAATGGTTTTAAGGAATTCGACAAACATATTTTCAGACTTGGGGAGGAAGAACAAACCGATATCATGATGAAACTGGATTTAAGAAATCCAATTTAAACCAACGCCAGAATATTGTTAAGAATCGGATTCGGATCGTCTTTTCGCCACTGAATATAAAGATCGGTAACAAAAGAAAGTGGTATAAAGCGGATTCCGTTATTTTGATGAAACTGATAAGATTGAGGCATGATGGAAATACCCAATCCACTTTTAATTAGTGAAATGATTGTTGATCCAAACTCGCAGCGGATGTACGAATCAAGGCTGATATGATACGATTTTATCACCTCCTGAACCAGCATATCGTAGCTGCTGCTGTCATGCCCTGTTGTCAGCATGAATTTTTCATGCTTCAATGTTTCTGTAGAAACTTCTTCTAAAGTTGTGAAGTGATGATCCTCAGGAACCACAAGACATAGATTTTCAGAAGCCAATTTCTTCTCATCAATAACCGGAGAGCGGTTTTTATCACGGGAAAACGCCAGATCGATCTTATAGTTTTTAAGGTAATCTTCCTGGGTTTCATTTGTCAGTTGAACGAGTTCCAGGGTAAGTTTCGGAAAAGTAACAGAAATCTTTTTGACAAAATCGGGTATGACAGAGGATGAAATGGAATCAGGATGTGCTATTCTGATCATTCCGGATTCACCCAAATGAATTTGACGTGCCAGCTGCTGAAAGGAGTCCATCCGGCTTACTTCTTCACTCCATTTTCCCTGCAAAAATTTTCCTGCGGGCGTAAGCTTAACATTTCGCTTGTCCCGGTAAAACAACTGTACCCCCAACTCACTTTCTAAAGACTGGATCTGACGGCTCAGTGCCGATTGTGTGATATTCATTTTGGCTGAAGTATTCCAAAAATGAAGTTCTTTGGCCAAAGCAAGAAAATATTTGATTTGTCGTATATCCATTAATGCAAATTAATCACTAGTCTGGCAAATTTAACCAGTAAATCGAATTAAAAATCATCTAATCTAAAAAATTATGGGAAAGAAAAATAAATATCTCATTCTTTTAATTCTAGGAACTGCATTCTGGGGAATTTCATTCCCTATGACTAAAATGTCGGTAGGAAATAATGCTCCATCTGTGTTTTTATTTTATAGGCTTCTCTTCGCAGCAGTTGCGATAGGTATTATTTTCTATAAACAGTTGAAAAGTGCTAAAATAAATTCTATAATAGCAGGAATCGGATTAGCCATACCGTTGACTTTCGGAATCCATTTTCAGACTCTAGGAATTCTTAAACATCCTTCAGCTTCACAATGTGCTTTTGTAGCAGGAATGTGCGTAATGATTATTCCAGTCTTAAAAACAATCTTTTACAATATCACTATTGAACCTAAAATCTGGCTTTCCGCAACACTGGCGCTAGTGGGATTGGCCGTAATTTCCATAACTGCACAATTCTCAGTACATATCGGCGATGTTTACGTTTTAATCGGAACAATAGGATTTTCTTACTACATGATACAAGTTGAGAATTTTACAAAAAGAAATAATATTATAGAAACTTTAGTCCCTATGTTTGTAACTGCTGCATTAATCATGTTTATTATATCATTATTCAGTGGTTCTTCAGAATGGCTGCCAAAAAGCAATAATTTCTGGACCGGTGTTTTTTACTGCTCAATTTTTTCTACTGCATTTATGTATTCAGTTTCAAATATGTCCCAAAAATACATTACCGCCGAAAAAGTAGCAATTATATACCTTTTTGAACCGGTATTCGCTGCAATTGCTTCTTATTTTATCTTGGATGAAAATCTGACTTGGCGCCTATTCATAGGAGGAAGCCTTATTATGGTTGCAACTTTCATTTCAGAAGCGAACCTAAAGAAGTTCGTATCAAACAAAGCCGTATAGTTATATATGAAATATGGTTTTTTGAGATTTTAAAACAGTTCTATATTTAATCTTGATTGTCCAATTGAAATTTTACTCTATCTGCTTCGATCAGCTGTTTCAATTCTCCTTCGTCAGGTAAATATGTTCTATATTTACTTGCAAATAACTTCTCATTGTCTGACATTACAGAGTACTTTACAACCGTTTCATCTTTTTCGGTACATAAGATAATTCCTATCGTAGGGTTGTCATCTGCTCCCTTCTTAAGGTCATTATACATCCTTACATACATGTCCATTTGACCTATCGCTTCATGAGTAAGCTTATGAGTCTTCAGATCAACAAGTACAAAGCATTTCAGATAATAGTTATAAAATATAAGATCCACAAAAAAGTCGGAGGTATCAGTAACAATATGCTGCTGCCTCGCCACAAAGGCAAATCCTTTTCCCAACTCCATCAAGAACTTTTGAAGATGCGTTATTAAAGCCGATTCTATTTGGGTTTCAGTCTGTGCTATGTCTGACGGAAGACCTAAGAATTCAAAGATATATGGATCTTTTATAAAATTGGATACCTCTTTGCTTTCCTGTCTTGGTAATTTCAGTAATCTTCCTAAATACTGACTGTCAATATTTCTTTGAAGTGTCCTGGTATTCCAGTTTCCTTCAATCGCATGTTCTATATATTGTACTCTATGCTCAGGATTTTCAACTCTGCTGATAATTCTGTAATGGGTCCAGCTTAATTCAGTACGCACTGCGTTCCAAATTGGAAATGCTATGAAAAAAGCCCGCATATTATTAAGATTCCTCTCATTAAAACCTTTCCCAAATTCCAATGATATTTGTGTAGCAAGGTTTTTCAAAACTGATTTACCATACTGAGCCCGAAACGAACCGTCCTGCTCATCTTTAATAATAAGCTTTCCAATCTCCCAATACATTTTCAGCAATATGGTATTACTGCTTCTGTAAACTTGGGTTTTTGCATCAATAATAATTTTAGCGATGGAACTGTAAAGCTCCTGATTGAACTGTGGTCTTTCTATCATTTACCAAAATTACAAAATTTACTTTATCGTCAGGTTAGGGATCGTCATCCAATACAAATGATGGACCTGATATAATAAAATACTCCAAACATCAGCAATTGCTTTCATAAATTGCAAGCAACTATTAATCGTTTTTTGAGACTTGTCAATAATTAAAAATTAAAGTCTTGATATTTTTAAATTATAATTTGTTAGTTTAAATTTTTAATTCCATCCACTGCCATTTATTCTATTGCATGGTCGAATAGTTCACCAGTCTGAGAAATCTAATGGAGGCTCACCACTTTCAGTCATAAGGACCGTTTATCAATAGGAAAATCCCTGCAATTATTATATATTTTTTACAACTTTAGGCTACTATAAACAATTGAAAAGCCGCATTCAGGTATGGTTTTTGTTTGTAATATATATATACTCATTGAGTTACTAATGTAAGATGCGTTATACGCACTTCTTTTTATCTATACAGCACCCTAAATGTACACTACCCTCTACTGAGAGATAAAATTTTATAAACCATAAAAATATTAATATGAAACAGAGTGATGACAACAGAATGATTCCAATGACGTCGTTTTCCAGCGGAAACGGCAAATCGGTAACAGATGATGTATATTATTATACCAATCAGATTGTGAATGTGGTCATGCTGGGGAAGCCCGGTGAAGATTGGTTTTTAATAGACTGCGGAATGCCGGAATGCGGGGAGGAAATTATTGCCGCTGCCGAAGATCGCTACGGCAAAGACAGCCCGCCGGTAGCAATATTCCTGAGTCACGGTCATTTTGACCACGTCGGTGGAATTGTGACGGTTTTAGAAAAATGGGATGTCCCCGTGTATGCCCATTCTCTGGAAATGCCCTTCATTACCGGAAAACAGGAATATCCTGAACCTGACACTTCTGTTGAAGGCGGCTTGCTAGCTAAGCTCTCTTTCATTTATCCGCATAAACCCATCGATATTTCCGGACATGTATTTGATTATCCGGAGCATGGTCAATTGCCGGGTCTCAGCGAATGGCGCTGGATCCATGCGCCCGGCCATTCTCCCGGCCAGGTGGTCTTCTTTCGTGAGAAGGACCGTATCCTGATCTCAGCGGATGCTTTTATAACGGTAAAACAGGATTCATTTTATAAAGTTCTGGTACAGAAACGTGAAGTACAGGGTCCTCCACGATACTTAACTACAGATTGGACGGCTGCCAGGGATACCGTAGCCAGGCTAAGAGATTTATCCCCATCCATTGTGATTTCAGGACACGGACAATATATGGAAGGTGAAGAATTGAGACTTGGGCTGGATAAGCTTACTGATGATTTCGACACCCTGGCTGTACCCTCACACGGACGGTTTGTTGAGTAAGAACAGATTCCGGCAATGTATATATATCCGTTTTTACTCATAGGTTGCCTCATACATCATCAGACTGAAGCCGAATTGATCAATAGATAAACGTAGGATCAAAAAAATTAGCGTTTAAAGAGGATGTGAATACAAATAAAATTAGTCATCCCGAGTGTTCTTTCTGAAAATCCTGCAATCTATTACTCTGACAACGGAGAGCCTTATGAATTATTTAGCGAAAAGGGAGAGAAATTTTTTGGCTTTTTTAAGACTATCTCTTTCTATTTCCATTTTTTTAAAGATTGAAAGAGGTAGTTAAAAAATCTGTCAAGTCTATATGCCACTTAAATCGATAAACCCCAGAATCAATAATGTGAAAAAGAGCCCGATCTTTACCAAAGTTTTAAAGTAATTTCAGATACTAAGCCAACCCGCTGAATGCGGGCCTGACTTATCTGATGGAAGTGTAACGCATCAGGAACCATATTCTTTGCAGTCTTTCAGGCGTGAAGAATGACTTTTCTTTGATAGTCAGCAATTGATTATACTGACTATTTTTATTGTAATTATTTTTCATATCAATCAATATCATCCAAAACGTGAAAAAGTCATTTTTCATCTTTTTATCTGCTGATTTTTTACCTCAGCATACTGATAAAGGTTGAGCATCTGCCACAAAATTATATTTTGCATCCTCGTCAGATTTCATTGACAGATATACAATTAAAAAGGAAAAAGGACAGATATAGATCCGTCCTTGTATTATTCATTATTTAATTGATTTCGGTTTGTATAATCTGTACATTACAAACAGAAACACCAGCCATACCGGGATTAAAATGACCTGCATTTCCATGCCCGTGATACTCATCAGCACTAAAATTAATAATAAAAAGGCAATGCAGATGTAGTTGGACACCGGATAAAACAGGGATGGGAATTTCAGGGTAACCCCGGAATTAATATTACTTTTCTTAAATTTCAGATGGGTATAACAGATCATAAGCCAGTTGATGATCAGGGTAGAAACCACCAGTGCCATTAAATATTCGAAGGCTTTTTCGGGTACGAGTTTATTAATGATGATACATATACCGGCAAAACATGAGGAAACCAGGATGGCATTTGTGGGAACACTGCTTTTATTTAATTTCGTTAAAAATTTCGGGGCATTTCCCTGTTGGGCCAATCCGAAAAGCATCCGGCTGTTGCTGTAAACACTGCTGTTATAAACTGACAAAGCAGCGGTTAAAACAATCAGATTAAGCACATTTGCAATTAAAACATTGAACTGAATAACCTTTCCGAATAGAATAAATTCCATTCCGTTTAAATTTTGGAATACCATAACAAACGGACTTGTTCCTTCCGTAATTTCTCTCCACGGACTCAATGAAAATAAAATAACCAAAGCGCCGACATAAAAAATTAAAATCCTGTAGATCACCTGATTGGTTGCCTTAGGGATCGTTTTTTCAGGATTTTTGGCTTCTGCAGCAGTAATCCCGATCAGTTCCAGCCCTCCGAAAGAGAACATGATCATGGCCATGGCCGAAAACAGTCCGGAATATCCATGAGCGTCTTTGTTAAAAAAGCCCTTCGGAAAAAAGCCGCTGTCGTTCCATAAATTGGAAATTCCCGCTTTCTCCCCTCCTGTTCCACTGATCAGCAAATAGATTCCAAAGACAATCATCGCAATGATGGCCACCACTTTTATAATGGAAAACCAGAATTCGGTTTCGCCATACACTTTAACAGAGGCGAGATTAAGGGCGTTGATTACGATAAAGAAAAACAGACTGGAAACCCAGAGCGGTATATCCGGCCACCAGAAATGCACATAATGTCCGATTGCTGTCAGCTCAGCCATACTCACCAGAATATACAGAATCCAGTAATTCCAGCCGGAAGCAAAACCGGGAAAACTTCCCCAATATTTATAGGCAAAATAGCTGAAGCTTCCCGAAACAGGCTCCTGAACGACCATTTCACCAAGCTGACGCATGATAAAAAAGGCAATAATACCTGCTAAAGCGTATCCTAAAATAACAGACGGACCGGCCAGTACAGCAGCAGGACCGATCCCCAGGAAAAGCCCTGTTCCGATAGCACCACCAAGGGCAATTAACTGAATATGCCGGTTGGTAAGCCCCCGGACAAGAGAATCTTTCGGGTTCTCTTTATTTTCATTGTTCATATGGAAAAAATATGGCTTAAATATATAAAAACTTTGCTCCTGATTCTACCGGAGACTCCATATAGTTGGTGCAGGATGATTCTTTTTTACAGAGAAGGACAGTCAGCCGGAATCTGATCCTTAAAACGCTCCAGGATTTCGAAAGCCGGACCATGGACTGGATAATGTAATAGATAATGATAAAGAGTTTAGGATTACCGTGAAATGGATGTTCAATCGAGACACCTTTTATTAAGACCGGTAAAAATTACAGATACTCTTTTGGGACGGTAATCCCGTTCTTTTTCATATACTCCAGAAGTTCATGGTATTTATGCTCATACTCATGGTTTCCGCACTGGTCCGAAATGCTGCAGATTTCAGAAGGTTTTATCTCCAGAATGGCAGAAATTTTTGTTAATATATCCAGATTAATCTTCACTTTAGAATTTTCAATATCGGAATAGGCTTTCTGAGAAATCCCCATCTCAAAAGCCATATATTCCTGGGTAAAATCTCTGTTTCTTCTGATTTTCCTAATATTTTGACTACATATTTTCATTGTGTTTATTTTAGAAGTTTTCGGTATATTTTAGAAGTATACCTATTAGACTTACACAAAGTTAGTGAATACCTTTGGCAAAACATTATTACCCTACATGATATTTATTTTTATACACTTTTAAGTTAAGAGCTTTTTGTTCTAAAGATCAATATCACTTCGGTACAACAACTATTGGAATTATGGAGACGCAGAAATTTAGTTATGACAATTCGATTGTCAAAGCATTCCTCTATGCTACAATTGCATTTGGTCTTGTGGGTTTTTTATTAGGTCTTACGGCAGCACTGATGCTTTTTTATCCCGAACTTCCTGAATTTTTATTCGGAACAGACGATACTACTATTAAGAGTCTGGCGTCAGGGAATATTCAGGGTCTGATCAATACACAGGGTGCACTGGGTTTCGGAAGAATCAGAATGCTCCATACCAGTGCCGTTATTTTTGCATTTGTCTGTAATTCTTTCTTCTGTGGAGCCTATTACAGCCTGCAGAGATTGCTGAAAACAAGAATGTACAGTGATACGCTTTCATGGATCCATTTCTGGACCTGGCAGATCATGATTATTTCTGTAGTGATTACTTTCCTGATGGGAATCAATACTTCTAAGGAATATGCTGAACACGAATGGCCTATTGATATTTTGATTACCATTTCATGGGTTGTTTTCGGGATCAACATGTTCGGAACCATCGCAAAAAGAAGAGTAAGACATTTATATGTTGCCATCTGGTTTTTCATAGGCACCTGGATCGCAGTAGCTATGCTTCATATTTTTAATAATCTTGAAGTTCCGTTATCTTTCGCAGGCTGGAAATCATACTCCGTTTATGCAGGAGCAAAAGATGCTCTTGTCCAGTGGTGGTACGGTCATAATGCCGTAGCTTTCGTACTGACCACTCCGGTTCTTGGCCTGATGTATTATTTCCTTCCGAAAGCTGCAGACAGACCGGTATTTTCATATAAATTATCGATCATCCACTTCTGGTCACTGATCTTCGTATACCTTTGGGCCGGACCTCACCATCTTCAGTATACTGCTTTGCCAGCATGGGCTCAGGCCGTGGGAACAGGATTTTCTATTATGCTCATCGCACCTTCATGGGGCGGAATGCTGAACGGTCTTCTTACTTTAAGGGGAGCCTGGGACAAGGTAAGAGAAAACCCGATCCTGAAATTCTTCGTAGTTGCCGTAACCTGCTATGGAATGGCCACTTTTGAAGGACCTTTATTAGCAACAAAATCACTTAACAAAATCGGTCACTACACCGACTGGGTTATCGGTCACGTACATTTGGGAGCCTTAGGATGGAACGGTTTCATGGCTTTCGGAGTAGTATATTACCTGATTCCTATCATGTGGAGAACTGAACTCTGGTCCAAAAAATTAGCAAACTGGCACTTCTGGCTGGGAACCCTGGGAATTATTTTCTACGCTGTTCCTATGTATATTTCCGGATTTACGCAGGGACTCATGTGGAAACAGTTTAACCCGGATGGAACTTTAGTGTGGAAAAACTGGTTAGATACCGTTACCGCTATTATTCCCTATTTTAAAATGAGATTTTTAGGAGGTATCCTCTATCTTTTCGGAGCGATTTTAATGGTAGTGAATGTTATTAAAACCATCAGAAAGGGCTCATTCCAGAAAAATGTTCCGGCGGAAGCTCCTGCGTTAGCCAATATCGGAAGTGTAAGAAAAGAAGGCGAAGGGGTTCACCTCTGGATCGAAAGAACTCCGAAATTATTATCCATCCTGGCCTTTGTTACCATAGCCATCGGAGGGCTGGTAGAAATTATTCCTACTCTGACTCTAAAACAGAGTGTTCCGACCATTTCAGCAGTGAAACCTTATTCCCCTCTGGAACTGGAAGGAAGAGATTTATACATCCGTGAAGGCTGTAACGCCTGCCATTCCCAAATGATCCGCCCTTTCAGGGATGAGATTGTAAGATTTGAAGGTAAAAACGGGCAATATTCCAAAGCCGGAGAGTTTATCTATGACAGACCATTCCTTTGGGGATCAAAAAGAACCGGGCCGGATCTTCACAGGGAAGGCGGCAGAAACCCGGATTCATGGCACTTCAAACATATGTATAATCCAAGAATTACCTCTGCAGGATCTATTATGCCCCGTTTTCCGTGGCTGATCACCAATACACTGAACAGAACACAAATGGTGGACAAAATGAAATTAATGAAAAACTATTTCGACGTCCCTTATACCAAATCAGAGATCGATTCTGCCAATCAATGGGCAGACAACCAGTCCAAAGCTATCGTTAAACGGATTTATGCTGAGGCTGCGGATGTAAAAGAGCAGGTGGAAAAAGACCGTGCAGCGAAGGGAGCATCATTTGTGCCTCTGGAACAGAGAGAAATCGTTGCGATGATCGCTTACCTGCAGAGACTGGGTACCGATATTAAAACCACACAAATTCAAACGGCAAGTGCTGACTAATCTAAACTGACAGACAATGAAAACAAGAACCCCATTATTCATCAATATCGCTGTAACAATAGGTTTAACTGTTCTGGCATTCGAAATGTTTGCGCACGAAAGCGCTTATTTTTCATCACCTTTTTTCTGGGGTCTGATGGTGATTACCATTATTCTTCTCTTTATCATGAACGCCATCGGGGATCTGATAGAGAATGAAAATTTCAGAAAATTATCCGACGAAGAAAAAGCAATATTTCTGAAGGACAAGAATACCCCGTATTTTCAGAAACTCTGGAACTCGGCATTTAAAAAACAGTCTGCCACTGAGGAAAAAGATATTCTGATCGATCACGGTTTCGACGGAATTACAGAACTTGACAACTCTTTGCCCAAATGGTGGATCGGCTTATTCTATTTCGGATGTATCTTTTGTGTGGTGTATTTAACGGCATTTGCCTTCACCGACTATGCACACCCTGAAGCAGAACTGACCCATGACACGAAAATTATGCTGGCGTCCATTGAAGAATATGAGAAAAATGCACCCCAGATCACCCTTGAAAACGCCAAATACAGCGCAGACAACATTGCCGAAGGTCAGGAATTATTCAAAACCAATTGTGTAACCTGCCATGGAGACGGTGCAAAAGGTGGAATAGGTCCCAATCTTACCGATACGCACTGGATTAATCATAAGGAAAAAAGTTTATTCAAAAATGTTTTCTGGATGCTGGAAAACGGTTCTCCAAACAACCCTACCATGCGGCCTTTCATTAAAGAAGGAACCATCACGGGAAGAGATGCAGAAAAAATAGCAGCCTATATTTATCATATCAATCAGGAAACAGCTCCTATTACTCAGGCTCAGGGCGGTGCTGCCCCTCAGGGCGATGAGATAAAGTGGGAAAACGGAAACGACTAAAATTTTATTATCTCCAAGTATATTTCATGCCCCCTTTGAAACTAAACTAACATTTGAATTTCCATTTTTATATTCACCTTTTCAACTATTTAAAAATGAGATCAAAGGGGGTGTTTTTAAACAACAAAATCCAGGCCTTGACAGTCCTTATCAACTAATTCACTTGACTATTCACTAAACTAAATTCCATAATGGGCAGTCAAGGCAGGATTTTTGTATGCAGTGTGGTAATCATAGTAAAGAATTCATCATCTTATAATAAATGATTTATTATCTTTGTTAAAACCACCAAGTTTTGAAACTAAAAATTAATAAAAGAAAACTACTCAGGCGATCTGTAATAACCATTATCTCCATATTGGTTTTTCTGACCCTGTTGCTATTCAGCTTAAGACTTCCTGTTGTTCAGAATTTCATTAAAGACAAACTGGTCGTTTACTTAGAGAAAAAAATCAAAACAAAAGTAAGCCTCGAAAGAGTTTATATAGGATTTCCAAACAGTCTTGTTATGGAAAATCTCTATTTAAAAGGGCAGAATATTGATACGCTTCTGGCCGTGAAAAAACTGGATGTCGGTCTGAATATGCTTAAACTGATCAGTTCCACAGCAGACATTACCTCGGTGGATCTTGAAGGAGCCAGAGCCAACGTAGTCAGAAATAAAGACGGCAAATTCAATTTCGATTATATCATTGACGCTTTTGCCACCAGTGATAAAGAAGAAAGCCCTTCCAAACCTTTTATTATTTCTCTTGATAAAATTACCCTTAAAGACATTGGGGTTACTTTTAATGATGAACAATCAAGAAATGACATTAAAGTGTATTTCAAATCTTTTGATACACGGGTAAAAACCTTTGATTTAACCAATAATAAATATGCCGTTAATGATATTAATCTTGACGGATTAAAATTAAAACTGAAACAGGATCTTATAGAGGAAGTTTCTGAAAAGGTAGAGAAAAAAGTAGATTCTCTTAACAATAAGAAACCTATGCAGATCGGTTTGGGAGGGATTAAGCTGACCAATTTTGATATCGATTACGGTGATGATAACAGTAAGACTTTCGCTAAGGTTTTATTTAAAGAATTAAGCACAAAGGTCAACAAGCTCGATCTTGAAAATAACGCCTATAATGTTTCCAATGTTTTTCTTTCGGGTGCCAACATCAATGCCAATCTTTTTCTTCCGGCTCAGGATGCCAATCCTAAAAATACGGAAGAACCTGAGGCTTCAAAAAATTCGGATAAGGAAAAGGCAATGCAGCTTCTTCTTGGGAAACTGGTTTTGAATGATGTAAAGGTAGCCTATAACAATACCGCCATCGCATCTACAAAACAGGGAATGGATTTCAACCACATGAACTTCTCGAAAATGAATGTGGAAGTACGACGTTTTAAAATGCAGGACAACACTTTTGAAGGAACCGTAAATTCAGCTGAAATCCAGGAAGCCAGAGGTTTAAATATTCAAAAGCTTAATACAGACTTTGTGTATGGAGAAAAAGAAGCTTATCTGAAAGACCTTTATCTGCAGACGCCGAAAACCCTGTTACGTGATGAGGTGATTCTAAATTATAACTCCATTGGTCAGTTAACATCCAATCCAGGTGCTGTAAAAGTTTCAGCCAATATTAAAGATTCGAGAATCGGTTTTGCAGATATTTTAAATCTGGCTCCTACTTTAAGAACTACAGTCCCTTTCAGTAAATATCCCAATGCCATTTTAAATGTTAATGCCAACGTAAAGGGAATGGTCAATGATCTGCTGATTAACGATCTTAAGATTTCGGGTCTGGACCAGTTAAGAGTTGCTGCCTCCGGGAGAGTTAAAAATGCCATAAATCCTGACAATTTGTATTATGACCTTCGAATTACAGAGTTATCTTCTTCGGCAAGGACCATCTTTAACTTAGTGCCTAAAAATACGATTCCTTCCAACATTTCTCTGCCTTCAAACATGAGTATTAAAGGAACGGCAAAAGGGACAACCAAGGTTGTGAATGCGAATCTTAACCTATATTCTACTTTGGGTAACGCTGCCGTTATTGCAAAGGTTGATATGCGCAGAAAAAACCACGAATTATATGATGTAAAAGCCAACCTGCAGGGATTGCAGATCGGAAAGATTATCCAGAATAAAGATATCGGGCCTATCAGTGCACAAATTGCAGCTAAGGGTGAAAGCTTTGATTTCAAAAATGCAAAGGCAGACCTGAAAGGACATGTGGCTTCGGCAGTCTACAAAGGCTACCGTTATCAGAATATGAACCTGACGGGTCGGATCAATCGTGGTGCTTATCATATCGTTCTGAATTCAAAGGATCCGAATGCCAATTTAATGCTGACAGCTTCCGGAGTCTATGACGATAAAAATCCAACGGTTAAAGTTAACGGGCAGATTATAAAACTGGATGTGAATAAACTCGGATTCTATGCAAAACCTATGATTCTTGCGGGAAAAATTGACGGTGATTTTACCAGCATTGATCCGGATCATTTAAACGGTTATCTGAATCTTAAAGATTTTGCTTTTTCGGATACCAAAGAAGTATTTCCTGTTCAGGAACTGAATCTCAAAGCCCGCTCAACGAATGATTCAACACAGATTATCTTTAATTCCCAGGTAGCAGATGTAGAGCTTACCGGAAAATACAGGCTTACGCAGATTTTCGGTTCCCTTGCACAGACCATCAACCAGTATTACCAGTTTCAGAAGCCGGATAAAACTCAAAAAATTGAAGCAGGACAGTTTTTTACTTTCAATGCTAAAATCAAAAATGATGATATCATCAGGAAATTTGTCCCGGAACTGAAAAGTTTTGAGACCATTAATCTGGTTGGAAATTATGATGCCGATTCTCAAAAAATAGAAGTTAACGGATCGATACCTCAATTACTGTACGGCGAAAACAGCATTGAAAATGCTACCATAAAAGTTACAAATGAAAATCAGGCTTTACAGTATGCCCTGGATGTTGCTGCTGTGAAAAGTTCCAGCTTTGCCTTAAATAAGATCAATATCAGTGGAGATGTTGCCGATAATACCATTAATTATAATATCACCACCAAAGATGAAAAAGAGGCTACGCAGTTTTTAATTGCAGGAAATGCCAGATCATTGAATGATATTACAGAGATTTCACTAAATCCTGACGGTCTGAAATTAAATTATACGGACTGGACTGTTGCTGAAAATAATAAAATCCAGATCAGTGACAGAGGAATTCTGGCTGATAATTTCAGGCTTTCCAATGCGGGAAGTGAGATCCTCCTGCAGTCTGAAACCAATGTGCCCGGCAGCCCTCTCAATGTTTCGCTGAAAGATTTTAAAATAGAAACCATCACCGAATTTATTAAGAAAGATACTGTTCTGGCGAGAGGAACGATTAATGGTACGGCTCAGTTGCGAAACGTTACGAAAAATATGACATTTACTTCAGATTTGAATATTTCAGATCTGTTCGTGTATGGAAATCCGATCGGAAATCTTGCCGTAAAAGTAAATAATGTATCTCCGAATGTTTTAAATGCTGATGTTGCGCTGTCTGGTAATGATAATGATGTGAAAATATTAGGAGATTACAATACTTCGTCCAGCACGTTTGATCTGAATATGGCGATCAATAAGCTTCAGATGAAGAGTGTACAGGGGTTCTCCATGAATGCGATAACCAATACCGAAGGATATATCTCCGGAAATCTTAAGATCACCGGAAAAACCGACCAGCCGAATATTTTAGGAAAAGTGAAATTCAATGATGTCGGACTGGAAATTGCCAAAACCGGGAGTGATTTCAGAAAACTGAATGATGAGATCGGCTTTACCAGCAGAGGTATTGAATTTGACAATTTCAAAATCAACGATAAAGACGGAAATTCTTTAAGAATCGACGGGCAGGTTCTTACGCAGACGTATCGCGATTTTGCCTTTAATCTGGACGTTAATGCCAAAGATTTTAAAGTGGTAAATTCTGAGAAGTCCGATGATGCCATGATGTATGGTATCCTGGCCATCGATGCGGCACTGCGTGTCCGCGGAAATCTGGATCTTCCGAAAGTAGACGGAAGGCTTGCGGTAGCAGACAATACTGATTTCAGCTTCGTACTTCCCCAATCCTCTCCTACTCTTCAGGAGCGGGACGGAATTGTAGAATTTATCGATCAGGATCAGGTGGTTTTAAACAAAACCATCAATGCGGATTCCCTGAAAGCCCAAAGCCGTATCAAAGGAATGGACGTAAGTGTAAATATCGAGGTAAGCAAAGAAGCCAAAATGTCGATTATTATCGATAAAGCAAACGGAGATTTTGTAAAACTTCAGGGTGAAGCGGAACTTACAGGAGGCGTAGATCCTTCTGGTAAGACCACTTTAGTGGGCGTTTATGAAGTAGAAAAAGGAAGCTACGAAATGTCAGTAAGCATCCTGAAACGTAAGTTTGATATTCAGAAAGGAAGTACCATTACCTGGACCGGTGAACCTACTGCCGCTACACTGGATATCACGGCCATCTATAAAACGGAGACCGCACCGATTGACTTAGTGGAACAGCAGGTGACCGATGCCACCACCCTCAACCAGTTTAAACAGAGAATACCTTTCAATACATTGCTGAAAATGAAAGGCGAACTGCTGAAACCGCAGATTACATTTGACATTACTACAGACGAAAAAAACAATGCTGTTTCTTCTACCGTGACCGACCTGGTGGATCAGAAATTAACACAGCTGAGAACCCAGGAATCTGAACTGAATAAGCAGGTTTTCGCCTTATTGTTACTAAACCGTTTCATTGGTGAAAATCCGTTTGAATCAAGCGCAGGCACTTCCGGAGAGATGATGGCAAGACAGAGTGTAAGTAAATTATTATCCCAGCAGCTTAATAACCTGGCAGGTGATCTCATCAAGGGAGTCGATCTGAATTTCGGACTTGATTCTTCAGAAGATTATTCCACCGGACAGAAAAATACAAGAACGGACCTTAACGTAGACATCAGCAAAAGACTTCTTAATGACCGTCTTAAAGTAACAGTAGGAAGTAACTTCGGCCTGGAAGGGGAAGCGCGTCAGAATGAAAATATGACCAATATCGCAGGAGATTTAACCCTGGATTACAGCTTATCCAGAGATAACCGGTATATGCTGCGTGCCTACCGTAAAAACGATTATCAGGTAGCCCTTCAGGGTCAGATTGTGGAAACAGGGCTCGGATTTGTCATCACCCTGGACTATGACAGATTCCGTGAGATTTTCCAAAGATCGAAAAATAAGAGACCTAAAAAAGAAAATAAAAATAACCAAGTGGTAGAATTTAAATAAATGAAAAGTAATTTCCATACCTGTTTTAAATATTTGTTCGCTTCCGGATTGGCTTCGGCTACCCTCTCATGCAGCAATACAAAGTTTCTGAAACAAGGTCAGATGCTGTACACCGGCGCTGAAGTGAAAATCGAAAATGATACGCTTTCGAAAAAAGATAAGAAGGAACTTCGGGAGGCCCTTCAGGCTAAGCTAACCCCAAAGCCCAATTCTTCATTTTTGGGTCTGAGACCTAAATTATACTTTTACAATATTGCCAAAGAGCCTAAAAAAGAGAAGGGCTTTAATTATTGGTTAAAATATAAAATTGGTGAAAAGCCTGTTTTACTGGGTGACGTCGATCGTGAATTCAACAGGGATATCATTGTCAATTACTCAGAGAACAAAGGCTATTTCAATGCCAACGCAACGTATGATACCATTTCTAAAAATAAAAAGGCAAAGGTTATTTATACGCTGAGACCCGGTGCCCAGTATTTAATCAGCGATGTTAAATTTCAGAAGGATTCTACTTTAATCAATAAAGAAATTCAGAATCTGACCGATAAAACGTTTCTTAAATCCGGAAAACCATTTGATCTTGATGTTATCAAAGCTGAGCGTGAAAGAATCGATAACGGCTTGAAAGAAAGAGGTTTTTATTATTTCCACCCGGACAATATTATTGCCCAGGCGGACAGTACGGTCAGTAAAAACCATAAGGTGGAGCTTAATGTAAAGCTGAAAGACAATACTCCAGATCTGGCGAGACAACAGTTCAGCATCGATAAGGTTATTGTATTTCCCAATTATAATATTCAGGATGTTAAAGACGGGAAATACAGTGTCCCGATGAACCCTGATTCGCTCTCAAAATATTCCTATGAGCACATCTATGTTGTAGATCCAAAGCATAAGTTTAAACCCAAAATTTTTGACAGGGCTCTGTATTTTAAAGAAGGGGACATTTATAACCGTACCAACCATAACCTTTCTTTAAACCGACTGATCAGTTTAGGTGTTTTTAAATTTGTGAAAAATGATTTTGTGGTTTCAGACTCTTTAAATCATAAATTTGATGCCTATTATATGTTAACGCCAAGGGAACTTCAGTCTCTGCGCCTTGAAGCATTAGGAAGAACCAACTCTGCCAATTATGCCGGAAGTGAGCTTAACCTGAACTGGACCCACAGAAACTTTTTCCGTGGTGCGGAACAGTTCAAGGCTTCTGTATACGGAGCATTTGACGTGCAGGTGGGTGGACCTGAAAATGCCCAGAATATATTCAGAGCCGGAACCAATGTTCAGCTTTCGATCCCCAGAATTGTGGCACCGTTCCGTTTTAATTCATCCAGTGCGTTTGTTCCGAGAACCAATATCAGTCTGGGATATGAATTCCAGAACCGGACGCAATATTATACATTAAATACGTTCAGCGCATCATTCGGATACCTGTGGAAAGAAAATATAAGAAAGGAACATGACCTGAAAGTCCTAGATGTCACCCTGGTTTCACCGGCTAAGATAACTCCTCTTTATGAATCGCTGTCACAGAAAAGTGATGCAATGCGAAGAGTGGTCGAGAAGCAGCTTATTTTCGGCCCAACCTATTCTTACACCTATACGAATACGATGGTCAATAAGCCGACGACCATTTATTATAAAGGAACTCTGGACCTTGCCGGAAACATTACAGGGCTTGTATCCGGTGCAGACGTAAAAAAAGACAAAGAAAAGAAACTCTTCGGAATCCCTTTCAGTCAGTATGCCAAGATTGAAAATGACTTCCGCCTCTATCATAAATTCACAGAAAAAACCTCACTGGCAACACGATTTATTGCCGGGGTCGCTTATCCTTACGGAAATTCCGAGAATATTCCTTTTTCCAAACAGTTTTTTTCGGGAGGAAGTAACAGTATCCGTGCCTTCCGTGCCAGAACTTTAGGGCCGGGAAGTTTTGATCCGAGAACGATCGAATCGGGTTATTACTTCGATCAGTCCGGAGATGTCAAGCTGGAATTAAATGCAGAATACCGCGCTAATCTTTACAAATTTTTAAATGTTGCCGTATTTGCGGATGCCGGAAATATCTGGCTGATCAACGAGGATGCACAAAGACCGGGCGCTAAGTTTTCTAAAGAATTTTTAAGCGAAATTGCAGTAGGCGCCGGGGTGGGACTGAGACTGGATTTTTCTATTCTTGTTTTAAGACTGGATCTTGCCATGCCGTTAAGAGTTCCTTATTATGAGAAAAATGACCGATGGGCATTTGACAGGATCAATTTTGGAGATTCCAACTGGCGAAAAGACAACCTCATTTTGAATATTGCAATCGGATATCCTTTTTAATATGATCAACAATATAAAATTTTTCTGGGAAGTTTTAAAAGAATCTTTTACAGAATGGAATAATTCTTCTGCTTCAAGGGATTCTGCAGGTCTGGCCTATTACGCGATTTTTTCGATTCCCGGACTTTTAATTATTATTATCTGGATTGCGGGTAATTTTTTTGGTGAGGAAGCGATTCGCGGACAGATCAGCAGTGAGATCAGCGGAATTATGGGAGCAGATGTTGCCAAAAGTATCCAGGATATGATTGCCGGTGCGCTAATCGACAAGCAGAACGTTTTCATGAAAGCAGTGGGAGTCGGATCACTGGTCTTCGGTTCAACTACCCTTTTTTTCCAGTTGCAGCATACCCTGAATACCCTGTGGGATGTACAGGCTGCCCCGAAAAAGGCATTCACAAAATTTCTATTAGACCGGGCCAATTCATTAGGAATGATTCTTATTTTAGGATTTTTATTAATGATTACCATGGTTTTGTCATCCCTTATCAGTGTTTTCAATAATCTAATTACCCGATACTTTGGCTTCGAGACCTATATGCTGGTAGAACTTGTAAATTTCGGAGTAGGATTTGGTTTTGTGATGTTACTCTTTGCAATGATGTTTAAAATACTTCCCGACGTCCAGGTCAGCTGGAAGCCTGTATGGAAGGGTGCCTTCCTTACCGCAGTTTTATTTACGCTCGGAAAGTTTTTGCTGAGTCTTTATTTCGGAACGGCGAAGCCTACATCTGCTTTCGGAACTGCAGGAACCGTTATTCTGATTATGATGTGGATCAACTACTCGTGTATGCTTATTTTCTTCGGTGCCGTATATACCAAAGTTTATGCTTATAAAAAAGGATATACGATAATCCCTTCTAAACATGCGAAATGGAGTGATGCGAAGCTGTATGAAGAAACCCAGAGAAAAAAGGAAAATGAAAATATTTCATAAAAAAGAAGCCTCCCGTCTATTTTATTCGGGAGGCTTCTTTTTTACATTCTGTTTACCGTTTCTATTCCCAGAAGCTGCAAAGATTTTCTGATCGTCTTTGCCGCTAAATCCGATATATTCAGACGGAACTGCGTCACATTTTTATCCTCGTGATTTAAGATCGGATTGCTCTGATAAAAAGAATTATAAGTCTTGACCAGGTCGTAGACATAGTTGGCTACTAAAGCGGGGCTTAATGTTTCTGCAGATTTGGCTACTACGGTTTTAAAATTAGCCAGCTGCATAATCAATTCTTTTTCGGATTGATTAAGATCAGTACTTTCTGCTTCTTTCTGCTCAAACTGAGCTTTCGCCAGTAACGACTGAATACGGGCATATGTATACTGAATAAAAGGTCCTGTATTTCCGTTAAAATCAATACTTTCTTCCGGATTAAAAAGCATTTTTTTCTTAGGGTCAACTTTCAGCATAAAATATTTTAACGCTCCGATTCCTACATTTTCGTAGTTGTCGTTCTTTTCCTCTTCTGTGAAATGTTCCAGTTTTCCGAGTTCTTCGGACTTGGATTTTGCAATATCATGCATATCCTGCATCAGTTCGTCGGCATCTACTACGGTACCTTCACGGGATTTCATTTTGCCGTTCGGAAGTTCAACCATTCCGTAAGACAGGTGATACAGCTGGTCTGCCCACGAATATCCCAATTTTCCAAGAATTTTAAATAAAACCTGGAAATGGTAATCCTGCTCATTTCCGACCGTATAAATTAATTTCTGAATATCGTTTTGTTTAAAACGTTCTACTGCGGTTCCCAGATCCTGTGTCATATACACGGAAGTTCCGTCGGAACGCAACAGCAGTTTCTGATCCAGTCCTTCATCGGTAAGATCACACCATACAGAGCCATCTTCCTTCTGGTATAAAATACCTTTATCTAATCCTTCCTGAATAAGATCTTTTCCTAAAATATAAGTGTTGCTTTCGTATTGTATCTGATCAAAATTTACTCCCAGTCTCTGATAGGTTTCCCCAAAACCTTTATACACCCAGGCATTCATTTCAGACCAGAGATTTCTTACTCTTTCATCACCGTTTTCCCAGTCCAGGAGCATTTGCTGAGCTTCTTTCATCAGTGGAGCCTCTTTTTTGGCCTGCTCTTCACTCATCCCCTGCTCTACAAGCTCTGAGATCTCTCTTTTATAATTTTTATCAAATTCTACGTAGTAGTTTCCTACAAATTTATCCCCTTTGGTATCCGTCGTTTCCGGAGTTTCCCCACGCCCGAATTTTTCCCATGCCAGCATGGATTTGCAAATGTGAATACCTCTGTCATTGATAATCTGGCATTTAATCACATCATATCCCGCTTCTTTAAGAATCTGCGAAACTGAAAAGCCTAATAAATTATTTCTTACATGTCCTAAGTGAAGAGGCTTATTGGTATTGGGAGAGGAGTATTCCACCATTACGGTAGAATTTTTCTTTTCAATCACTGAAAAACCTTCTGTTACCGCCTTAAACTGATCCATAAAAAACCGGTTTTTAACTTTAACATTCAGAAAGCCTTTGACAACATTGAAGCTTTCCAGAAGATCAGTCTGCTCCGTTAAAGCCTGCCCTAATTCCACCCCGATGCTTTCAGGATTTTTTTTCAGCTGTTTAACCAATGGAAAAGTAACAATGGTAAAATCCCCTTCAAATTCAGTTTTATTTTCCTGAATTTCCAGATTGATATCTTTTAGCTGGTATACATTTAATATGATTTCAGAAAGTTTACTTTCTATAATATCTTTAATATTCATCGCAAAATTTTGAAATACAAATATACGGAAATAAAAAAACCGCCCGAAGGCGGTTTTCATATGAATGTTAAAATATTAAAATTTGTTTTGGTATTAATTGATATCCCAGAACAGCTTTGTTGTTGCTTTATCACCTCCGATTGCACTTGCAGCAGCAGATACATTGGCGTTGTTAGTAACATACTCCTGATCAGAATACGGCATTCTGAAAGGAATACCTCCAATATAAGATGATGGCGGAGCAGTAAGTACAGGATAATCCAATCTTCTTGTAAAGTTCCACGCAGCAAAAGGACTATTCCACATAGCAATCCAACCTTCATAACCGATTGACTGTTTCCAGTTGGCAGCATTGTAAGGATTGGCAAGAATATAAGCATTTGCTTCAGTATCAGAGATGCCGTTTTCTTTCATAGAAGCCTTGACAGCATCAGCATATAACGTTGCTGCTGTTCCCCCGCTTACACTATATCCTCTCTGAGCGGCTTCAGCCTTTAAGAATAAAACTTCAGTGTAACTTAGCAAATTAGCCGGTGCATTACCAGTTAAGAATGTCGGATTTACATGAGAGTTATTTGCAAAAGAGTTTTGCGTTCCGTAAGTACCTCCTTTATATATACCTCCTACTTGAGTAAAGTAAGCTGCTCTTCTAGGATCAGATTTAGCATTCATCGGGTTAACGATCACATTTGACGGAACAAAGTCATTTCGACCTGCTGCTACCAAATCATCAAATAAAGGATTGGTAAATGTGTTCCCATCAAATCTCAAAGAATAAGAATCTTCTGCTGAAGACAATACACCGCCACTGATAGCGCTTTCTGCGGCAGCTTTGGAAGTAGCAGGATCTACATCTGCCAGATTAATGGCGAGCCGGAGTTTTATAGAATTTGCTAATTTAAGCCACTTTGTCATATCTCCTTTATACACCAAATCTTCAGGATAACCTCCTTTCGTTGTATGAATTTTTGCAACTGCTGCATTTAATCTGGAAATAAGGTCCAAATAAATTGTCTTTGCGTCATCATATTTGGGAGATTTGATGGTTTCCGCCTGTAATGCTTCTTTATAAGGAACATTCCCAAACGTATCTACAATGTTTTCCCAAGTGAAAATAGAAGCAATTTCCAAAGTTGCCCATTTATTGTCCACGACTTCAGGATCTGCATTTATTTCATTCGGAAGATCTTTTTTAGCCTGCTCAAGTGGTGCTAATGTATAGACATACATTCTTCTGAAGTGATTTCTAGGTTGGTTTCTAGTCGTCAAATTATAGTTTGTTTCCTGGGTATACGTTGTTTCAGTCCATTGCTGAGTAAAGAAACGGTAGTTATTGAAATTGACACTTCCAGTGTACGTATAATAAAACCCCTGATACATACTTGTGGCTAACATATTTCCTGAGGGCACACTAGATGGGTGCTTCGGATCTTCATTTAAAGAAGTAATATCGCTCTGACATGAATTAGTAATAAACATTGAAGCAACAATTCCTCCCGCGTATAATATTTTTTTGAAATTTTTCATTTTAAATGATCTTAAATTTTAGAATTTAAATGTGAAGTTTACTCCAAGTTCTCTGGTAGTAGGCAGTGATCCTACTGATGATCCGTATGAATACAAGCCTCCCATTTGCGAAGATTCAGGATCGGCATACGGAAGATTCTTATGAATAATCCAAAGGTTTCTTCCGACAATGGATATTTTAGCATCATTCATAAACGTGTTAGCCAATAAACTTTTAGGAAGAGAGTAGGTAATACTTGCCTCTCTTAGTTTTACATACGATCCGTCATAAACATATCTTTTATCCGGAGCTATAGCATATCCATCATTAGGATTATTACCATATTCATTAGGATCAACGCCGCTTACTGCGGTTGTATTTACCTGTCCATTCGGGTTAACTCCTGCCAGCACCGGTACACCTGTTCTGTACCCATCTACAGCTGTTTCTGGGAATAATCCACTTGCAAGTCCGTAATACATATCTGATGAAAATACATCACCTCCATGACGAACATCAATCAAGAAACTTAATGAAAAATCCTTATATCTGAATGAGTTTCTTAAACCTCCGGTCCATTTAGCCTGTACATTTCCGATCACTTTATTATTTTCAGTCTGGTATAATCCTGACGTTGGATCAACTACTTTTTCACCATTCAAATATACGTAATCACTTCCATAAATATCACCCCATTGATTGCCCACTGAGGCTACAATAGAGGCACCCCCTACTAAACTCACCAATTGATATACCTGTAAACCTTCAGCCAGCTCAACCACTTTACTTCTGTTTCTGGCCCAGTTTGCATCGATATCCCATGCAAAGTCTTTATTTTTTATTGGGCTAATTCCCAAATGCAATTCGATCCCTTGGTTATTAATCTGACCTGCATTAATTGCAGCACCCAGACTTCCCGAACCTGCTGAAATATCCGGAGATATCAATTGATCAAATGTTTTTGTATCGTAATATGCCGCATCAAAAACAATTCGGTCTCTTAAGAAGTGAACTTCAGTACCTACTTCAAATTCTCTTGAACGTTGCGGTTTTAGATTTTCATTCTTTAGTATTGTTTGTGGTCTGTAAATATTTATATTTCCATTTCCTGTATTGAAATAGCCCGCTGTATAATAAGTATACTTTAATTGATACGGATCGGCAGTTCCCCCTACTTCTGCAAAGTTACCCCGTACTTTCCAAAAATTCATCACCGATTTTTGAGATTTTAAGAGTTCTGATAAAATCAGGGAACCGGAGACTGAACCATAGGTATATTTATTATTTCCATCCGGTAAAGTCGAGCTGACATCTCTTCTTATTGTCCCGTCCAAATAGAAGATTTTATTGAAATCGAATGAAGCCGTTGCATATAAACTATTGGTTTGTGTTGTCGCTTCAAATTCTACAGGATTCAGAAGCGGGGCTTTCGAGTTGTCTAATGAATAGTAGCCTGCCGTGATCAGTCCTCCCTCTGTCGAAGCTTCGATAGTGCTTTCATAGTTTCTTCTAACGTTTCCTCCCGCAATACCGCTTATGTTCAGCCAAGATGTAAGATCATATTTATAGTTTGCAAATACATCATAATTAGTCTCACTTCTTTTCAAATCGTATCTGTGATATCCTGAGCCGACTGCTTTGCCTGATACCCCAAAATTCTGAGGATAAGATCCCGGAGCCAATCTTCTTTCAAAAACCAGATTTGTATTATCATAGCTTAATTTACCTGTAATATTGATATGGCTATCAAGATCATAGGTTAATTGAGCATATGAGAATGTTCTTGTTCTGTCATCGGTAGAATAATTCTGATAACGTTGGAAATAGGGATTGTTCCAGAAAGCAGGCTTGCCGTTTGTATCACTTACCCTGTTCCACGTCACGTTTCCATAGTTGTTAGCAAGCGTAGGACTTCCCACATTATTGAAATAAGAATTTTTTAAAGATTCCAAATCGACATTCGTTTGCCACCATTGTCTGAAACCTGTTACAACATTATCATTATATCCAGTTTCCGTTCTCCCTGTAGTTCCCTGAAGAGTTAAAGTTGAATAAACAGTGGCATGTAATTTCGGATTTAAATCATAATTAATCTTCGTAGAGATTGTATTTTTTCTTAAATCCGAATTAGGCAATAGACCATTGGAAATATTGTTGTCATAAGTTAAATTAAAATTAAATCCTTTACTTCCTTTAGAGAGTGAAATGGAATTAACAAATGACATCGGAGTTTCAAAAAACTTGAGAGGCCCGTTTTTGGCAGCTACCCAAGGAGTTGCCTTATTAAAGTTAGGCGATTTAGGATCAAAAGAATCCCATTGGTACACTAATAAATTAGAATCGTAAGCTGGGCCCCATGAAGCATCATCTCCGAAATTAGCATAATTGATACCATTTCCATCATCTCCATATTCAAAAGATGGCTGATATCCTGCTCCATATCTAGTCTGGTATTTAGCAAAGGTAGATTTATCTACAAAACCTCCCTGTACTGAGGAAGATAAAGTGATCCCCCAGGATTTATCGTCTTTTCCTTTACCATTTTTGGTTGTAATTACAATTACCCCATTAAGTCCTCTTTCTCCATATAGAGCAGAGGCTGCTGCTCCTTTTAAGACGTTTACCGACTCGATATCTTCCTGGTTGATATCGGAAAGGGCATTCCCCAGATCATATCCTCCGTTTTGGTTACCAAAAGAAGTAGATGAGTTATTAACAGGTGATCCATCGATAACAATGAGGGGATTACTTCCTCCCAGAGATTTTACACCACGAATAACCAGGTTAGCTGACCCTCCGAAGTTAGAGTTTGTATTTACATTAAGACCGGCCACTTTACCGGAAAGCTGAGAAGCTATATTACCCGTATTGGTGGTTCCTTCAAATAATTTATCTGCTTTTACTTCCTGAGAAGCATAACCGAGAGATTTTTTCTCTCTTTTAATACCGAGTGCCGTTACAACGATCCCCTCGATTTCCTGTGTATTTACCGTATCATTCTTCACCTGCTGGGCATTAGCCACAGCTAGGGATGAAGATAGTACTAAGACAAGCACACCAGCTGTTAGTTTCTTCATATCAAATTAATTTGTTGTACCATGCAAATTTGTAAAACTTTCTTAACAAGACAAAACAAAATCACAAAAAATTGTTATTTCTATCATAGTTCTTATAATTTTCTTAATTTTGCGCTAAAGAAATTGTTAAAAATTATGGATTTGCTAAAAAAGTGGACGGATATTTATATTGAAGCAGGATGTGATGAGGTGGGGAGAGGATGTCTCAGTGGTCCGGTGGTTGCAGCAGCAGTTATTGTGGATGATGATTTTAAGCAAAATTTAGTTAATGATTCCAAAAAGTTAAATTTCAAAACCCGGATGGAACTCGACAGTTATATAAAAGATAATGTTAAAAATTATGCCATTGCGGAACTTCCCCCATCCTTTATAGACGAACATAATATACTGAATTCCAGTATACATGCCATGCATCAGGCACTGGATCAGCTTACCATACGGCCCGAACTTATTTTAGTGGATGGCAATAAATTTCATCCCTATAATTACATTCCTCATCAATGTATTATCAAAGGAGATTCAAAAGTTTTATCTATTGCAGCGGCTTCAATTTTAGCTAAAAATTACAGGGACCAACTGATGATTGAACTCCATGATGAGCATCCTGAGTACGGATGGAATACCAATTTCGGATATGCTACAAAAAAACACCAGGAAGCTCTGATAAAGCATGGTCCCACGAAACATCACCGCTTTTCATTCAGATTGAAGTACGACTAAAATCACCACCATTTGAATTATAAAATTTTCAACATTAGGTGATGTAATTTAAAATCTGTCTAAATAAAAAAGGAGAAGCAATATTTGCTTCTCCTTTTTCGTTATACAAGATTAATTATCTATTTTTTCTTTCTTTGCTGTTCTTGTGATTTTTGCTGTTCCTGCGCCTTCTCCATCATTTCTCTCATTCTCTTCTGGAATTTCCCTTCAGCTTTCGGCTTTTCTTTATTGGCCTGAATCTGCGCATGAATTTTCTTTTCATCCAGAATCACATATTTAATGACCAGGATAATTAAGATATTAATCGCATTGGATACGAAGTAATACCACGAAAGACCAGATGCCGATGTATTCAGGAAGAATAGGAATGTAATCGGGAAAATATACATTAGTACCTTCATATTCGGCATTCCCTCCTGTTGAGGCTGCTGCATATTTCCTGAAGTCATCACCGTGTAAATTAAAATTACAATCGTACAGGCAATAGCAAAAACACTTAAGTGATCTCCTAAGAACGGTACCTTAAACGGTAATTTAATCAGGTCATCGTAAGCCGTAAGATCTTTGGCAAACCAGAATCCCTGTCCTCTCAGATCAATAAAGTTCGGGAAGAAACGGAATAAGGCATAGAAAATAGGAATCTGCACCAAAGCCGGTAAACATCCCGCCATCTGATTAACGCCCGCCTTCCGATAAATCTCCATGGTCGCCTGCTGTTTCTTCATTGGGTCGGCATCCTTAAACTTGGCATTCGCTTCATCAATCTCCGGACGAATCACTCTCATCATGGCACTCAACTTATGTTGCTTATACATGATCGGTGATAAGATCAGCTTCACGATAATAGTCATTACAAAAATTACCCAACCTGCGGATAATCCCCAGCCAGCGATAATCCCGTACATCCACATAAAGAAGTAACGGTTCATCCATCCGATGAAAGACCATCCCAACGGTAAAATTTCATCAAAGTTTTTATCGTAGGATTTAAGTAACGGTAAATCAAGCGGCATAAAATACCAGGTAAAATCCTGATTCAGCTCACTTCCTGTCATCTGAACAAAACCTTCATAATTCAGTTTTTTCAGATATTCTCCCTCTTCAATCGTTTCTTGGTTTCCTTTACTCTGGGTAAACCCGTTTTTGGCCTCGATTACAGAAGCAAAGAACTGCTGCTTTACCCCAATCCAGTTAAGGGTTTCTTTTTCTTCATCCATTGTCGTCCTTCCATCATAATCATATTTTTTATAATTATCGAAAGCATAGGAAAACTCAGAGTGAGACTGCTCCTGCGCTCTACCCTTTTCCAGATTTCTCACACTGTAATCCCAGATGAAATCTGCCTTATTATCAGATGTAATTTTAGCAAGGCCCTGAGTTCTTACTTTAAAATCAAGGGTATATTTCGGAAGCAATGTATAGATAAACTGAACAACAGCTCCGTTATAATTTGCGGTCATCGTCACTGAATTTTCGTTCACTGCGGGAGCAAATACCAAATCTTTGGTATTGATCACTTTACCGGTCTTATCTTTAAACTGAAAACCGTAATTGGAATTATTCTTATTGATCAGATAGAGCGGAAGATCTGCCTTATCACTTTTATGATCGTAGGCTTTGTATTGTGCCAGTTCTACTTTAGAGACCTGACCTCCCAGGCTGGCAAATTCAATTTTCAATTCGTTATTCGCCAGATTGGCAGTCTGAATCGCGCCGGGAGTTACATTAGGATTGATATTGCTTGCCTGAGTTTGTTTCACGGCAGCTTTTGCCTGTTCAGTTTTTTGCTGCTGAGCTTTTACCTCTTCTTCTTTCGATTGTTTGTTTTGGAAATAAAACATAAAACCGAAAAGAACCAAACATAAAACCGCAAAACTAATCATTTGACTTTTATCGAGTCCGTTGTTCTGTTGCATTTTATTTTTATTAAAAATTTTTACCTATTGATCGTATGTAGCTGTCCTACATTTTGAGTCGACAAAAATACTGTTTTTTTATCAAAACTCTATGGTATAATCCATTACTATATCATAAACTCAGGCTGAGAATAATCAGTCTGAGTATATTGATGACGTTTACCGATAATATATTACTTTTTTGGGCAGAAAATATAACTAAGTATGCAATGATGATCAGGAAGATCTATGATTTGTTAAATTAAATAAAATCCTGTCTTGAAAATATTAACCAAAACCATCAACAATCAAATGTATATCAAAGATAAATGTCCAAGATGTTAATAATATAATATGAACATTTCCGGAAATGCTTATCAGGCAGTCGCCATAATCCTATTTTTGACAATAAGATACATCCTTATATTTGCTTCTGAAAAAAAACATTATGAAAATAAATATTTGGAAAGTTTTTGGTATTTTATTGATAATATTTATCGATGGTGTAAAAGCACAGAAGACAGTAGAACAATATAAGATTGATTCTTTAATTTACATTCATAAAAGTATTGAATTTAAAAAAGATACTATTAATTTTTTAGAGATAGCAAAACCTTCAGTCCATCAGGAAAAGAAAGATTTGATATTTTTTCTGCAGGGTTCAGATCCGTCCCCTTTAATTTCAGAAGATGACAACGGAAAATTCTTACTGCTCCCCTTTGACTTAAAAGAATTATCGGACAATACTGTCTTTGTCATCATTTCCAAACCTAAAATTCCTGTTTACCAACATTTCAAAGATCTGGATGACCATTTTAAAATTGATGACCAAAAGATATTAACTGAATATATGAAACGAAATACTCTGGAATATTTAGCGGATGAAGTCAATGTCCTGGTCAGAAAATATTCCAGGCATAACAGAATTAAAAACATTTATGTGATCGGGCATTCACAGGGAGGGAGAATCGCCTCTCATATTAAGAAGAACAGAGTCAAAAAAATGGCCGTCTTATCCGTCAACCTTTTGGGACGCTACGAAGAAAGCATAAACAAGTTAAGGTATGAAGAAATTTCTAAACAGGATAGTTTGGTCAATAATAAGATAGAAAAAGAATATAAGTCTTTTGGCATTTTGAAAGGTAGAAAAACTTTCAATAATACATTTGAGGACTTGTCTTTAAAATCTTATAAGACATTTACTTTCCCGAGCACTTTTAACCAGATACTGAAGACTGAAATACCAGTCCTGGTTGTATACGGAACCAATGATATCGGAGTTTGCTTAACCAATGATATCGTCAGATTACCGTTAATGGAAAAAAACAAAAAAAATATTCATTTTAAGACCTATCCTCTCCTGAATCATAATTTCGAAAAACGAAATCCGGGTACAAACGAAAATGAAACGCACTGGCAAAGGGTATTAAAGGAGACCATCATCTGGCTGAAAAAAGATTAAATGATTTTATCATAAAAAAACTCAGGCTAAATTTGCCTGAGTTTTTTTATTTATATCAAATTTATTTCGGTGTACAAGCCTTAATAAAAGCTCTGAATAACGGATGCGGTGTTGCGACCGTACTTTTATATTCCGGGTGATACTGTACTCCTACATAGAATGGGTGATCAGGCATTTCCAATGCTTCAACCAATCCTGTTTCCGGGTTAGTACCCGTTGCCATGAAGCCGTTATTTTCAAATTCAGCAATATAATCACTGTTGAACTCGTAACGGTGGCGGTGTCTTTCGGTAATATGCTTCATGCCATAAATATCGTTTAGTGCTGAACCGTTCTTTAAGGAACATTTCCAGGCTCCAAGACGCATTGTCCCACCTTTATCCACAACATTTTTCTGCTCTTCCATTAAGGAAATCACTGGATGTTCCGTAGAAGTATCGAATTCCATGGAGTTGGCTTTTGAATATCCTAAAACATTTCTTGCAAATTCAATCGTCATGATCTGCATTCCCAGACAAATTCCCAACATCGGAACTTTATTTTCGCGGGCGTACTGAGCGGTTAATACTTTTCCTTCGATTCCTCTGTCGCCAAAACCAGGTGCCACAAGAATTCCGTCTACTCCCTGTAAGGTATCTTTAATATTTTCAGAAGTAATTTCTCCACTGTAAACCCATCTTATTTTCACCTCCGTTTCAAGATCTGCTCCTGCATGTTTAAAAGCTTCTGCAATAGAAATATAGGAATCCTGGAGAGATACATATTTTCCGACTAAGGCAATTTCAATGGTCTTTTTAGGGTTCTGGAATTTGTTCAGGAAGCTTTTCCAGTCTTTCAGATCTGCTTCTTTATCACTTGTAAGATCCAATTCTTTAAGAACCACATCATCAAAGTTCTGTTTCTGAAGATACATGGGAACTTCATAAATGGTTTCCAGATCTTTACATTCAATCACATTATCTAAGGAAACATTACAGAACTGAGCCAGTTTGGCTCTCTGATCTTTTGGAATCGTGTGCTCTGTTCTGCACACCAGAACATCCGCCATAATTCCACTTTCCATCAGCTGACGAACAGAATGCTGCGAAGGTTTTGTTTTTAGTTCTCCGCTTGAAGCAAGGTAAGGCAATAAGGTCAGGTGAATGACCATAGAATTCTTCTCTCCCAATTCCCACTTCAGCTGACGGACCGTTTCTATGTAAGGCAGAGATTCAATATCTCCTACCGTTCCTCCGATTTCCGTAATAATGATATCGTAGTTCTGTTTAGATAAAATTTTAATTCTGCGCTTGATTTCGTTGGTGATATGCGGAATTACCTGAACTGTTTTTCCAAGAAAGTCTCCTTTTCTTTCTTTTTCAATAACCGTCTGGTATATTTTGCCTGTTGTAACATTGTTATTCTGAGAAGTCGGAGCATCCAGGTAACGCTCGTAGTGACCTAAATCCAGATCTGTCTCTGCACCATCTTCAGTTACATAACATTCTCCGTGTTCATAAGGATTCAGTGTTCCCGGGTCGATATTGATATAAGGATCCAGTTTCTGAATTGTTACATTAAAGCCGCGTGATTTTAGCAGAAGTCCCAGAGAAGCAGAAACGATTCCCTTTCCCAAAGATGAAGTTACACCTCCTGTCACAAAGATGTACTTTGTATTCTTTTTACTCATTAGATTAGGTTTGTGCAAAGTTAGGGGAAAAAGAAATACAAAGCAATTTTGTGGAAGAATTTTAAATTTCAGAACATCAGATTAAGCTTTATGACAGGCAGATACTTTAACCTGTCTGAGCTGATTATAGAAAGTTTTTAATTAAAATTCACTACAGAATCTGCTTCATCTGCAAGGATTAAAATTTTATTAAAATAAATGGGCAGATGAATTATTCACAAAAATGACAACATCGTATCAAGATCACCATATCAGCGGTATCTTCTTTTATATTCACAAAAACAAGAAGGTCCTCAATTTTCATTGAGAACCTTCTTTCCTAAACCAAATTATATATATGAAAACTATTGTTTAATTAACTCAAAATATAAGTTAACGTCAACGTCTTTAGCCACTCCTGCTCCCGTAGGATCATATTTGATATTATAATCTAAACGGTTAACTTTAAATGTTGTCTGAAAACCAAGAACTTCTTTTCCCTGTTGGTTTTTTGTCATGCCTCCGAAGGTAACAGGGACACTGATGTCTTTGGTAACGTCTTTAATAGTCAGCTTCCCTTTTAAAAGATAGGTATTATTCTTATCCTTCGTAATCGAAGTAGATTCAAAACTCATATTCGGATATTTTTCACCGTCAAAAAAATCAGGGCTTTTTAAATGCTTATCTCTCATGTCTACCCCTGTATTTACTGAGTTCACATCTACCATGAAAGACATGGTAGCACCGTCAAGATTATTGCCTTTAGTAGCTACCTTTCCGTCAAACTTATCAAATCTTCCCTGCACAAAGCTGATTCCCATATGTTTAATATTGAAATTCACCGAAGAGTGCATCGGATCAACAGCCCACCCCGTTTGGGCAAACCCTACGATGCTTAAAAGTGTTAATATAAAAGTTAAAATTCCCTTTTTCATTGTATAAATTTTTAGATTAATTCTGGAGCAAAGGTAGGTTGTACAAAATACTCCGGCGTTGATCTATGTTAGTTTTTTATTTTTTGATGAAATTAATTTTAATTGAATTAAATAAACCGAATACATGATCAAAAATATAATGAATGAATTAACATACATCATCATCATTAACAAGTTTTCCGGGGTTGCATCCGAAAAACACAGAAAAGGATTATTTCCTGAAATAAGCAAGAAAAATAAATAAATGGCTTCAAATAAAATGGCCATTCTCAGTACTGAATGATAACTTTTCCTGAAAATAATAACTGTTACCATTCCGATTGCTGTAATGACCGAACAAAAAATCAGAATCAGGTAAGAATACATTCCGAAGTTTCCGCCTGGCAGCTTTAAAAATCTTACGGTCCATTCACTGAACTGAGCATTTAAAAGACTCATCACAACAAATATCACCACACTTTTAAGTATAATTTTTCCCATACCTGAAAATTAATTAAAATTCGAAAGAGAAATTGAAAAAAAATTTTGAACTTCGCGTTATGGCAAAATTAAAAACAGCATATTTCTGTCAAAACTGCGGAACACAGTACTCTCAATGGATGGGACAGTGCAAAAACTGCGGAGAATGGAATACTTTGGTGGAAGAAGTGGTAGAAAAAACCAATTCTCATACAACGCCACCTTTCTCAAAAACAAAACAGCACGTCATCAATATTGTTGAGGTTGAAACCAATGAAGAACCGAGAATAAAAACCCCTTCCGAAGAACTAAACCGGGTTTTGGGCGGAGGAATCGTTTTAGGCTCCGTTACCTTAATCGGTGGGGAGCCCGGAATCGGAAAATCGACTCTGCTTCTTCAGCTGGCCCTGAAAATGAAAAAAAAAGTATTTTATGTTTCAGGGGAAGAAAGTGCATCTCAGATTAAAATGAGAGCTGACCGGCTAACGGATGTTCAAAATCCGAACTGCTTCCTTTATACCGAGACCAATCTGGAAAAAATCCTTCATGAAGCCAAAAAACTGGCACCTGATTTCGTAATTATAGATTCTATCCAGACGTTGCAGTCCCAATTGATAGAAAGTTCACCGGGCACGGTCTCTCAGATCCGGGAATGCTCAAATGAGATCATTAAATACGCAAAAGAAAACAGCATTCCTGTCTTTCTGGTAGGTCACATTACAAAAGACGGGCAGATTGCAGGTCCTAAAGTACTGGAACACATGGTAGATGTAGTTTTAAACTTCGATGGCGACAGAAATCATCTTTTCAGATTATTAAGAGCCAATAAAAACCGTTTCGGATCCACCTCCGAAATCGGAATTTATGAAATGATCTCGCAAGGTTTGAAAGAAATTAAAAATCCTTCTGAAATTTTAATTACTAAAAAGTTTGAAGAACTTTCCGGAAATTCGGTAGCCGTAACAATTGAGGGAAACCGGCCGATGCTGCTGGAAATTCAGGCACTGGTAAGTACAGCCGTGTACGGAACTCCCCAGAGAAGTTCTACCGGCTTCGACTCCAAAAGACTCAATATGCTGCTGGCTGTCCTGGAAAAAAGGGCAGGATTTCAGCTGGGAGCGAAAGATGTTTTCCTGAATATTACAGGCGGAATAAAAACAGATGATCCTGCCTTAGATCTCGCTGTCGTAGCTTCTATTCTTTCATCCAATGAAGATATCGCCATTTCAGAACACTACTGCTTTGCCGGAGAAATCGGACTGAGCGGTGAAATCCGGCCGATTGCACAAGCCGAACAGAGAATAACCGAGGCCGAAAAATTAGGATATGAGAAGATTTTTGTTTCGAATCTCAATAAACTTCCCAAAAAAAAATTCGGAATCATCATTGAAGAAGTCAGCAAAATAGAGGATTTTCACGAAAGACTATTTTAACATTAAAAATATTCACTTAAGTTTGAAATATTATGTATATTTGTTATAATAACCCACAAACTTAAGTGAATATGAAAACAAAAATTACCACCCTCCTCGTTTTCTGTGTTACTTTATTTTCAGCACAGACGAGTGTTTTCCAGAATCCCGTTAACGAAGGCAGTTTACTTGCTGATCAGAAAATAACCAAGGAGCTCGCTTCAAGCTATATCTCGACCGATTATTATCTTCAGCCTCCATTCGATCTCCAGTCTGATTTAAAAATAAATCTGCCGGCTCACGGAGAGATTACCGCAAAATTCAGCCGTATATTCAGCTACGGCAACAAAACCGAATCTTATGTTTACACTATTGAAAACGAGCCTAATTCTGAATTGGTTCTATCAAAATCCGGCACGGTCATTACGGGAATGTACGCTCCTGCAACGGGAACAAAAGTGATGTTCCACCAGGTAAAAGGGGATATTTTTGCGCTTTCTGTGGTAAGTGACCAGAAAATTCTGGATCAGGACTCCAAAGATGATTCTATTTTAGATTCTGCCATTCCCGGAGCCGGAAAAGTGAATTCCAATGTATGTCTTTCCACCACTCCGGTTTGCGCTGCTTCTACGATAGATGTCATGGTCGTTTATACCTCAGCTGCCAGAACTGCCTGGGGCGGCGTTTCTCAAAGCAACGCTTTCATAGCGACGGCCATTACCAATTTCAACACCGCTTTAATTAATTCCGGAGTTTCCAATGTAACCATCAATCTGGTCTATTCAGGAGAAATTGCCTATACCGAACCTGGAAATATCAGTACCGATCTTACAAGATTAAGAACCAATAACGACGGTTTTATGGACAATGTTCATACCTTAAGAACCACCTATGGGGCAGATCTTGTGGCCCTGGTTACCGGAACGCCTACCAACACCTGCGGATTAGGCTATGTGAACACCAATCCGACAAATTACAGCGGGGCAAGCGGATTTTGTGTCAGTCTGTACAATTGTGTAGTATCCAACTATTCTTTAGCACACGAATTGGGCCACAATATGGGATTACAGCATGACTGGTATGTGAATACCAGCACCTCACCCTGCAGCCACCATCATGGTTACGTGAACAGAACTGCCATTAATCTGGGTACCTCCAGTACCTCATCACAGCGATGGAGAACGATCATGGCGTATAATGATGAGTGCTCGGCAACCGGCTTTAACTGTACAAGAATTAACCGTTGGTCTAATCCGTCTGTAAATTACAATACTGAGCCGACAGGAATTGCCATCGGGAATACCAATCCTTCAAATGAAGCCTATGGCTTCGTAAGATTTGCCTGTGTCGTGTCTAATTTTATGCCGACCGCCGCTGATGCGCTGTCTACATCGGAAACACTGCCACAAGCCAAAGAATTTACGGTATATCCCAATCCGGCCAAAGATTTCTTAACCATCTCAATAGATGACCGTGAGAAATATTCATTTAAAATCTTTAATGCAACGGGACAGTTTATATTACAGACAACAGAACACACCATCAGTCTTAAAGGCTTCAGTTCCGGAAGTTATTTTTTAAATATTTATGATGACAAAGGATCTTTGACAGGAAGTAAAAAGTTTATTGTCAGATAATTTCACTAAATAGAGCAATCTTGGTTCCCCGAATATTTAATCTATTCGGGGAATTTTCAATTTTAAGCCTTATCTTGGCGTATGAATTATCTGGCACATTCTTATCTTACTTTCACCGACGGACAGATCGTAGGACAGTTTCTGGAAGATTTCATCCGGAACAGAGACCGTTTTTCGTTTCCGAAAGACATCCAGGATGGAATCACCCTGCACCGGGCCATCGATACCTTTACCGATTCCCATCCTGCCATTCATGAAGCTAAAAAAATTTTCAGCCCATTGGTAAGATTATACGCCGGAGCTTTCGTAGATGTTTCGATGGATTATTTCGTGGCGAATGATTTGCAGCTGCATACCTTAGCGGAATGGAAGGCCCATTCGCTCCGGGTGTACCGGGTTCTGAACGAGCATGAACAATGGCTTCCTGAAAATTTTAAAATGATGCTGAAAAAAATGGAGCAAGATGACTGGCTTTATAATTACAGAGAGGATCAGGGAATCAAATTCAGTATGAGAAACGTTTTAAACAAAGCAAAGTATCTGGAAAAAGATATTCCGGTATTTGAAGCTTTTCTGGAAAATAAAGAGGCTTTACAGCAATGTTATACTCATTTCTTTCCGGACCTTTTGGCCCATGTTAAAGGAGTTAATTCCCTTTTTAAGTTGGAAAATTAACATAAAACACTCACCCGAAAGCAAGTGTTCTGTCTAAATTGTATTTGTGTTATTAGAATTTTGCCTTTTGATTGTTGGGAACAATATGAGCAAATTGTATTAGTCAATACGAACGATATTCACTACATAGCTTCCATTGATAGGAGCCGCAGTAGTAGGATTAGATCCAAAAGTTAATCCCTGGAATGTCAATGTATTGCCTGTTGTCATTTTTATTAATTCAGAATTGCTTCCAGTAATGGTTGAGGGAGCTCCAGAGACCTCTGGCGGAGCGACTTTTGTCATTTTGCTTGAATATGCTGTTCCGTTTAGATTTATTGTTACGAACGTAAGATATCCATCCCCTCCATCCTCTGTGTTGGCCCTTTGCGGATAGTTAATAGAAAAATCGACTTTATATAAGCCTGTTGTTGCAGCGGTAAATGTAGTACCGGTCAGTTCATTAAGATTGTCAAAAGTTTCTGTCGGAGTTCCAATTGTTGTAAATGTATTATTTACAGTAATACTTACATTTCCGGTAGCTCTTACTGCACTGATACTGGATGAATTTTGTAATTGTACCACTCCCGTACTGTTAACCGTGAGTGAACCTGAAGTATCTGCAGAAACCTGTAATCCTTCCAGTCTTAAGGGGTTTGTACCGTTAACGTGAAGCTTATTCGTGGGCGCCATTATCCCCACTCCCATATTGCCGGTAGAAGTGATAATAACATCATTCGCTGCCTGAGAAGCAGAAGGAGCTCCGGTTGCAGGGTTATCTTTGGCCCCATCGACATGCCAGGTTCCCTGAGGACTTGAAGTGCTAATCCCTACCTGTGATTTGATAATACCACTGAAAAAAAAGATCAGAGATAAAATGTAGATTTTAGTCATTTTCATAATAATTTGGTTTTGGTGTTCTGTTATTGTTTTTATGAAGAGGTAATTCATAATGTAAATGATCATTCATAAACTCATTTATTCAATGAATTAATCACTAATCATTGAAACAAATATAGTGATTTAATACTAATTAAGATTAAGACATGCTAATTATTAATAATTGTTAAAATAAATTTACATATTTCAAACTTAAAGGAACATATTTAAATATGATAAGGAGTAATGTAAAGTGACAGCTATCAATTTTTTTATAAAAAAATAAGGACAAGAAAGTAAAACAGTGCTTTTGAGAATAAAAATATAATTAAAATTGCTGATACAAATACCGGTTTGGATACGTTAGTTTTTCACTTTTCCTTTCCCCGTTTATAATAATATGAACAATATTAATCTGATCGTCAAATAAATTATACAGAAGACTCACCGCAGCCTCTACTTTTTTAGGATTTTCGACAGGCGAAGATTCCAGATATACATTTACCGATTCCTGATCTTCTTCATATCCAATAAAATTAATTTTTACCATTGCTGTATTTACCTTCAGTTTTAAATACTCTGAACAGTATATTCTTAAGGCTTCATTAAGACCAAGCTTATATTTGGAATCATTAAAATGGAAAGGCTTTCCATACTTTTTTGACAACCCGTTTTCTAAATCATCCAGGAAAAAACGCCCTGTTATTTCAAACGTTTTAGATTTTGGATTATAATTGATTTCTACTGATCCTACATGATAGGGATGAAAGACATTGGCTTTAGCGGAGTTTGGAAAACCCATCTGAAATAAAAATAAAAAGGCATAAAAGAACGAGGTCAGTTTCACAGACATTGAATTTGTTTTGAAGCAAATATAAAAAAAGTGGCAGTCATATGACCGCCACTCCATGATAAGATACAATAAAATTTAGTTTTATTCCTTAATTACTTTTTTCAGAACGGTTGTTTCATTATCAACTTTTATATTAAACAAATACATACCTTTTACCAGTTCAGAAATATCGATGGTATTAAAAGCAGCATTTACTTCAGTTTTTTTAATTAATTTTCCGGATGCATCGAAAATAGTTACGGCTGCTTTATTAAATTTTCCGAGCGATACATTTACTGTACTTTTAGCCGGATTTGGATATATATCAATCTGCGATGCCACAGCAGTTTCTCCGGTTCCTAAAGTAGCATTTGTCTTAACAAAATACCCACCGAAACCGGTCGTACGGAAAGTCACTTCCCAGTATTTATAGGTGTCGTTCCAAACTACATCGGCCGCATCCGGGGTAATGGAGGTAGTAAGGCCTCCTGAATACGAAGCCACTGTTCCTGCGCTCCCTAAACTTGTTCCTGCATATTTTTCAATAATAATATTCGCTTTATTCGCCTGGTCTGTAGGGGACATCGGCAGCTTTACGGTACTTGTCTGGTTATAGGCGTCAAAATCTTCCTGCTTGAAGTACAGGGTAACTTTTCCGGTGGATGTACCGGCATTGGACTCAGGATTGATCTCATATCTTCTGGCTACATAGGATGGCTGAAGATTATCTGTCCAGACCTTTGATGTTACATTTCCTGCAACGGTACTTGCAGTTTCCTTTTCGACTCTGGCAATAAGCTGACAGCTGCTTGTAAAATAATTATAACCGTTGGCCACTGCAGATGTCTTACTCTGGTTGGACGTGGCAATATTTTTTACCTCGGCGATATTTTCATATACCGTTGCTCTCATTTTCAGATCAAATGCGCTCGCAAGCCACGATGTGCCATCGGACGAAAATTTAGATCTGTCATTCAGAACAGCATTTTCACCTTTCACTGCAATTCGTCCTGCCAAGCCATTAATTACAATATAGAAGTCTTTACCCGTTACGACCTGAAAATTAAGATCCGAAAGATCCAGATAATTCCAGGTGAATTTTTGGGTAGCGTTCAGCCAAGAAGCAATATTCTTTGTAGCGATAATATCTCCGGGATTACCATTGGTATCTACTTTTCTGATCTGAATACCCACCGGAATATTTCCCGGAACGGCAAATCCTGTCGTGAATGAGAAACCTCCCAGCTTACCCGTCAAGGAAGGTGTATAACGAACTGCCAGGGCAACATTATCCAGGGTAAAATTACCTTCCGTATTGGCAAGGATGTAAGGCTCATCATAGGTAATGGTTTCGAAATTGGATTTAAGACAATTCAGCTCATCTGAAACAGCTTTATAAATATCCAGCTTGCCTGCACCCCATCTTGTATTCGGTACTGTTCCTGTGGCTCCGTCCTGTCTTGCGTTAAGTGTAAGACGACTTTTTACCTGTGCAGCGGTAAGGGCAGGATTAGCCTGTAACAGCAAAGCAGCAGCGCCCGCCACGCCCGGAGAAGACATGCTTGTTCCCTGATTTTTCATATAGTAGGTTCCGTCTATATTATCACTGTCTCCTACATTAGAATCACTGGATCTGGTGGAAATTACATTTTGTCCCGAAGCAGTAATATCAGGCTTTTGAAAGCCGTCAGCTCTAGGCCCCTGCGAGCTAAATGATGAAATCGATTCCTGTGGAGTCGGTGTTAAATAAGCTCCGCCGGTAGAGGTCCAGCTGGCTCTTCCCATATAAGAGGCAACGGTAATGGCATTAGAAGCATTTCCCGGTGTCCCTACGATATATTCGTTGTCACCATCCACTAAGGTTGCAATACCCCTACTGTAAAGCCATCCATGGGTATTAATCTGCTGTGTGCCGTTATTGGTAATCTGCAGAGTATAAGTTCCCTGCGCATTTGTAGCTGAACCAGCATTCCTGCTTACAATAAGGTGAACAAAACGTTTGTTGTTATCTACATAAAGATAATTATACATGGTCGCTGAAAGGCCTCCTCCCAGAATGTTGTGCGTTGTATTTGTGCTTATATTCTGAGTATATTGCTGACCGTCCGGAGTGGTTAGGGTAGCTGTTACCGGACTGCCGTCATTGGCAAACATGACAAATCCAAACACTGAACTTGCGGCAGTATCACTGGCAACGGTAAAGGTGTAATTCTGTGAGGTATTGGGAGCAATGTCTGCTTTTCTGTGAATATTACCACCGTAATCATTTCCTGCAGAGATTACAACAACTCTTCCGGGCCCTGAGGACGTAAAATTATTAACTGCTACTTCATGAGGACCTGTTCCGTCATGGGCACTGGCCTGGCTACCGATACTCATATTAACAACAATAGGCTTATTAAGAGCCGTGGCTACGTTCTGGAAATACGTAATGGCATTCACTGTATTCGTATTAGAAAAATTTCCGTTCCCTCCTTTTACGACAATGATATCTGCTTCAGGAGCAAAACCTTTATGCCTTCTGTCTGCCATGGCAGCACCGTTTCCGGCTACCGTTCCGGCTACGTGAGTTCCGTGTCCGTTGGAATCTGTTTCTCGTACAAAATTGGCAGGTGTACCGTCCAGCTCATCCTCAATCTGAGCTCTGGTATACTCTACTCCTGTTGCAAATCCTGCGGGTGAAGTTTCGGCACCCTGTGGCGTAAGGGTCTGATCCCAGATAGAGTAGATCCGGCTTTTGGTCTGGTCAGTCAGCTTTCTGAAGTCCGGATGCTTCCAGTCGATCCCGCTGTCATAAATCCCTACAAGAACTCCTGTTCCGTTATAAGCCGTATTATTAAGGACTGCATCCTGCAGCAGACTTGCTCCGGACTGTGCTCTGCTTACATCATTATGAAGTATATCAAAGCTGGGTGCCATTACGGAAGTAACGTAAGGAAGCTGCAATAACTTTTCGATATCTTCTATCCCAACCAGTGCAGTTGCAAAATTAGGAAGTACGGTCTGTACTATAATACCGTCCTGCTTCAGTTGCTCCGGAGTTTTTGTATAGATAATACAGGAATACATGGTTCTCGCGCCTTTTGAAGTCACTACCAGATGTTTTTCAAGTTGCATTTCTGGTCTTTCAAGTTCCTTTAATGGTAATCCTTTAGCAACAGCTTCTTTGTTTTTAATTAAGATTTCGAACCGGGAATCCAGTTTTTGTACCTGTCCGAATACCGTAGACGAGTAAAACCCGAGAAAAAGCGGCACGATGCTCCACCCAAGCTTCCGTCCTGAATGAAGAATGCTTACTTTTGCAGAAAGTAGTTTTTTAATATTCATATTCTCTATTTTTAAAAACGCAATTATACAAATTTAATTCAAAACAGTGTTTTTTAAAATTATTAATAAAAATTACACAAATTGATTTAAATTAATTTAACAAAAACGCTAATTACCTATATATATTCATATTTATGACAGATTTTCTATTTTATTTAAACCTAGGCTGGGAACATATTATTTCTATTGATGCTTTAGACCACCAGCTTTTTGTGCTGGCACTGATTGCAGCCTATTCTTACAGCGACTGGAAAAAAATTCTGATTCTTGTAACCGCATTTACAATTGGGCACTCGATCACTTTGGCATTAAGCATCTTAGACGTTATACGAGTTTCATCTGCCTGGGTAGAATTTTTAATTCCTGCTACTATTGTTATTACATCTCTGGATAATATTGTCATGAAGAATAAAAAAAATACGCTGATGAAAATGAATTATTACCTGGCTTTATTTTTCGGCTTAATCCACGGAATGGGCTTTGCCAATACAGCAAGAGTGATGATTGCTAAAAGTCAGAGTATTGCAGTTCCGCTTTTAGGATTTAATATAGGCCTGGAACTGGGGCAGATTGTCATTGTTTTCGCTATTTTAATTCTGTTATTTATTCTGCTTAAAATTTTTAAAGTCAATAGAAAAGACTGGGTGCTGTTTGTATCATCCGGGGTGTTTGCCCTGTCGCTGAAGATGGCTCTCGAAAGACTTCCGTTTTAAGAGTAAAACATTTTTAAATTTTCAGCTACTTATCATTATATTTGATCATTCTTAAATCATTTGTCTATGAAACTAAAAATAACTGCATTATCAGTGTTTTTATATATAGGAACCTTTGCTCAGAACATTCAGAACAATCCGGGAAGCAACCACGGGAACAGGTTTGAGCAATTGGGAACCATTCTTCCGACTCCTAATATTTACAGAACCGCTTCCGGAGCTCCCGGGCACGGGTACTGGCAAAACAGAGCAGATTATACCATTTCTGCTTATCTGGATGAGGAAAGAAGGAATTTAAAAGGTTCCGAAACCATCACTTACTATAACAATTCGCCTGATGATCTTGATTATATCTGGCTACAACTTGATGAAAACCAACAGTCCACTGTAAAGAAAGCAGATTTTCAGTCTTCATCCACGATTCCGAAATCCACCAGCGATCAGCAGCTGAAAGTTACAGATTTACCTGTAAAAGATAACGGATACGGCGTAAATCTTGAAAAAGTAACGGATGCCGCCGGCAGGTCTCTGCCCTACACCGTTAATAAAACCATGATGCGTATCGATCTTCCTAAGGCTCTGAAAAAAGGAGAAAAACTTGTTTTCAAAGTTGACTGGAATTATAATATTCCCAACAGAATAAAAATGGGCGGACGTGGAGGATATGAAAATTTTGCGGAAGACGGGAATGATCTTTACACGATGACCCAATGGTATCCGAGAATGTGCGTCTATAGCGATTTTCACGGATGGCAGAATCATCAGTTTACAGGACGCGGCGAATTTGCGCTGGTTTTCGGAAATTTTAAAGTTTCAATGAATGTTCCGGCTGATCATATCGTAGGGGGGACCGGGGAATGCAAAAACTATGATCAGGTTCTGACGCCTGATCAGTTATCAAGATACAAAAAAGCTGAGAGCGCCGGCGAACCTATTGAAATCGTAACATTAGACGAAGCTAAAAAGGCAGAAAAAAGCCATTCGAAACAAAGAAAAACATGGAATTTTGAGGCGAATGATGTACGGGATTTTGCATGGACCTCATCCAGAAAATTTGTCTGGGACGGCATGCGTGTGACAATTCCCGAAAACAACAATAAGGTAATGGCCATGAGCTTTTATCCTAAAGAAGCCTATAATCTGTACAGAAAATATTCCACTAAAGCTGTGGCTCACACCATAAAAACCTATTCTGAATTTACGATTCCGTATCCATACCCCGTAGCGCAATCTGTGGAAGCAGCCAACGGAATGGAGTATCCGATGATCTGCTTCAATTTCGGAAGAACAGAAAAAGACGGAACCTACTCTGAAGGTACCAAAAACGGGATGATCGGTGTTGTTATTCATGAAGTGGGACACAATTTTTTTCCGATGATTGTAAATTCGGACGAAAGACAATGGAGCTGGATGGATGAAGGACTTAATACGTTCACAGAATATCTTACGGAGGAAAAATGGGACAATAAATTCCCTTCAAAACGTGGCCCGGCATGGACGATCACAGATTATATGAAACTCCCGAAAGACCAGCTGGAGCCCATTATGAGTAATTCTGAAAATATCATTCAGTTTGGTCCGAATGCGTATTCAAAACCCGCAACAGGTCTGAATATTCTCCGCGAAACCATCATGGGCAGAGAACTTTTTGATAAGGCTTTTAAAACCTATGCCAAGAGATGGGCCTTTAAACACCCCGAGCCTGCCGATTTTTTCAGAACGATGGAAGATGCAAGCGGTGAAGATCTGGACTGGTTCTGGAGAGGATGGTTCTACGGAACGGATCCTGTAGATATTGCCATTGATAAAGTGACTGTTGCAGCTCCGGACCTGAATACCGTTCCACAGGCTAAAGAAACGACTTATACGGTAGATAAACCGTTACAGAACGAATTTGTTGACATTTCAAAAATCAGAAATAAAGAAGACCAAAGCATCAGTTTTGAAGTGGAAAAAGATAAAAGCCTTCAGGATTTTTATTATCACTATGACAGAGGACAGGAAAAGGTAGATTTCAATAAACTTTATACTACAAAATCGGACGAACATGAGGCCCTGGATAAGAATGACAAGGAGAAGTTTAAAAATATAACGGCCTATCAGATCGATTTTATGAATAAAGGAGGACTGGTAATGCCCATCATTCTTGAATTTACTTTTGAAGACGGCTCAAAATTATACGATAAATCTTCGGCACAGATCTGGAGACAGAATGAGCAGAAAGTTTCCAAAACTTTTTATTTTACTAAAAAACTGAAATCTGTTCGGCTCGATCCGATGAGAGAGACAGCAGATATCGACACCTCGAATAACTTCTGGAGCTACGATGGATCTGCTTCCGAAGTATCAAAGTTCCAGGTATTCAAACAAAAAACAAACGGTCCGGTAAGAGGCGGATCCAACGGAAAAGTGAATCCGATGCAGGCAGCAGGAAAGAAATAACATCACCGTAAATAAAAAAAGAATCGCACATGCGGTTCTTTTTTTATTTTAATTCTACTGCAGATAATCCTTCAGATAACTTTTGTATGTTCTTCCCAACGGAAGCTTCTCCCCTCCTTCCAGGTAGACCGAATTGGTATCATAGGAATGAATATGTGAAGAAAGAACAATATAAGATTTATGAATCCTTACAAAACCGAAATCCTGAAATTTTTCTTCAAAATTCGACATCCTGTCCAGGATCATATATTTCTTGAAAGCGGTTACCAGAATTATATATTCTCCAAAACCTTCTACCCACAGAATATCTTTCAGAAACACTTTATTGATAACATAATTTGATTTAAACATAATAAAATCTTCACGGGTTTTATTTTCAGCAGATCTTTTGAATTGCAGAAAATCTTTTGCCTTGTTAATTGCTTTTTTAAAGGTTTCAAAATCCACAGGCTTAACCAGATAATGCACCACATCCAGCTCAAATGCCTTCACGGCATGCTGTGTTTCCAGAGTCATAAAAATACAGAGCGGTTTGTAAGGAAGGCTTTCGAGAAGTTCGATCCCGTTTATCAGTGGCATATTGATGTCTAAAATAACGAGATCGGGCTTGTTAGCACTTAAATATTCCAAAGCATGAACGGGATTTTGAAAGGTCCCGATAACATCCACATCATCTATTTTGTCACAATACTGTTTTACCAGCTGTAATGCAGGAAATTCATCGTCTACGCTTACTACTTTTATATTAGGCATTATAATTAATTTTTAAAACAGTTTTGTAATCTTTGCTGCTTAAAGCCTGGGAAGAAAAATAGTAATGGCCGGGATAATATTTTTCTAGTATCCCGGCAATCGCTTTATTTCCCAATCCCTGATATCCTGTATCCTGAGAATAACTTTTATTTTCGGCAATAGAATTTTCAACTCTGAAAATGATCTCACGGTTTTCTATAGCGCATACTACTTTTACAAAAGCTGACGGCTCCATCCCGATTGCAGAATGCTTCAGCGAGTTCTCAAACAGTGTGAGGAAAACGGACGGCGGAATCTCAATAACATCCCACACCTCCTCATGCTGAAGCTCAAACAGGATATCCAGCTGATTATGAAATTTTAACTGATACAGTTGAGCAAGAGACTTTAAAGAAGAAAACTCCTGCCCGATGCTAATTTTTTCTTTGCCGCTGTCATAGATAATGTACTGCAGCAATTTGCTGAGCTCTAAAATCGAATGCGATGTCTTTTCTGTCGGCACAAAGCTGGATACATAAATATTATTGAGTGTATTGAGTAAAAAATGGGGGCTCAGCTTAGATTTAAGCAAATCGATATACAATTGTTCTTTCTGCTCGCCAAGATCTGCAACATCCTGCTCAATAAGGAATTTATCTTTTGTAATGCCTAAAAAGGAAGCCACAAGGATCACAATTGCCTGGGTAAGGTAGACATTATACAGAAAAGTGATATTCGACTCTTCTCTCATAAAGGGTATCCCAAAAATAGCCGGTTCGGATAAAATCCTGAAAAGACTGGAGGTCAGAAAGCACATCAGCGCGTACAGGATAAACTCGGGATATTTATTGGATAAATAAAATTTCGGAACAAGATACTGATATACCCAATAATAAATTCCCAGGCTGTACATTATATTAAAAATAATACTCCAGATAAGATCCGGAGGGTTCAGGTAGCTGTTTTCGGTAAAATAAATGATCAGAACCAGCACCAGAAAGAAAAATGCATGCTGAAATCCCAACAGGAACTTCCAACGGTAAGACATCAGTTTTTTTAAAATTTCAGAACTGAATAAAGCTCTGAAAATCATTAATATAACTACAATATTGAGGAGTAAAAACATTTTTTAATGCCGGTTTCAGTGATTTCAAATATACCATCTTTTTGATGTGAAAATGCAGTTCACTGATAAAAAATGCCTTTGATTGAAAAATTCATGGGCCGATATGTGGATTGGATATATTTGAGAAATTACAATATTAACTAAGTGTTACATGAAAATTACATTTAAATTAATTCCCGTATTGGCCCTGTTTATTGCTTCTCTTTTTAAGGCTCAAAGCAGGGATAATTACAATATGTGGTTTCAGTATCTGATGTCGGCAAAGCTCACCGACAAGAATACTTTAACCGCGCTGGCCCAGTACCGCTCGTTTGATTTGGCTTACGACACCAGACTCTTCCTGGTAAACGCCTATGTAGATCATGAAGTTGCCAACGGGATCAGACCGGCTGTAGGTGCCATGTTCCTCATTCTGGAATCGTACACTTCGAATGACTCAAAAAGAATTCGGTATGAGAAAAGACCTTTCCAGCAGGTCACCATGGAAAATAATATCGGGCGTACTTCTGTCTCCAACCGCCTGCGTGTGGAAGAGCGATTCATTAACAATCCCGATGAATTTGTGGTAAGGCTGCGGTATCTTATTTCGGTGAAAATACCCTTCAGCAGAAAAGGTGAAAAAGAAAAACTGTATGGTATTCTGAAAAACGAGATCAGAATGAATATCGTGAAAGACGAGCCTTTTGACAGCAACCGTATTACTGCCGGCATCGGAGTGAAAACCGGGAAAAATTCGGCGCTGGAATTCGCTTTTATCAATCAGCTGGAAACCGGAAAAACCAGTAATTATGGCTTTATCGGTTTCAGAAACAGCTTCGACTGGCGAAAAAAAGAACAACAATAAAATAATCATTTAATCGTAATAATATGCTTACAATTCTTGGATTTCTAATGATCATCATTTTTATGGTTCTGATTATGAACAAAAAAATGACCCCGCTTACCGCCCTGGTTTTAGTGCCCATTATCATTGCTATCGCAGCAGGCTACGGATCCGAACTTGGAGACATGACAAAGAACGGCATTAAAGAAATTGCAATGACGGGGGTTATGCTGATATTCGCAATTCTCTTTTTCAGTTTAATGATCGACACGGGTTTATTTGAGCCATTGGTAAAGTTCATTTTAAAGGCTGTAGGAGATAATCCGGTCAAAACAACCGTCGGAACGGCTATTCTTACGACTTTGGTCTCTCTGGACGGCGACGGATCTTCTACTTATATCATCGTGGTGGCAGCCATGCTTCCTTTATATAAAAAACAGGGGATGAATCCTCTCATTCTCACCTGCATTGTGATGCTGGCCGGAGGGATCATGAATATTCTGCCATGGGGCGGTCCCACAGCGCGGGTAATGAGCTCACTTAAGCTAAGCCACACAGAAATATTTGTGCCCATGATTCCTATTATGCTGATCGGTATTCTATGGGTCATAGCGGTAGCTTATATTCTCGGTGTAAAGGAAAAAAGAAGGATTGCAAAATATGGAAGATATACCCGATACAGTACTAATGATATTGTAGGAGAAACAGATTCTAAATTACTGAGACCAAAGCTGCTTTGGGTAAATTTCCTTCTTACCATTGCACTGCTGGTGGTTATGACGCTCGACCTGATCCCATTGGCGATTGCTTTCATGCTGGCTTTCTGTATTGCCGCAGTTATTAATTATCCCCAGCTTAAGGATCAGCAGAAAATAGTCACCAAACATGCCGGCAACGCTTTATCCGTAGCAGGAATGATTTTCGCAGCTGGTATTTTTACCGGAATTATGAACGGTACCGGAATCATGCAGGCGATGGGAAACAGCATCATAGGAATTGTCCCGGAAAGCTGGGGCGGTTTTCTGAACATTATTACCGCCGTATTCAGCGTTCCGCTCACTTTTTTCCTCACCAATGATGCGTACTATTTGGGGATTTTACCCATCATCACCGCTACCGGAGCGCAAATGGGAATTCCTGCAGATGTATTGGGACGGGCCAGCCTTGTAGGCCAGGCTTCCCATTTACTCAGTCCGCTTGTGCCATCCACATACCTGTTGGTTTCCCTGGCAGGGGTAGAATTTTCGGATCATCTAAAATATACATTAAAATGGGCGATCGGATCCTCTGTTATCATGCTGGTCAGCGCACTGATTTTGGGTGTGATATAAAATCATTCCTGAGCTTTGCAGCAGTCTTCGGTATTATTTTAATATTGCCTTACGGTTATCAGGAAGATTCAAATGCCTGCGAATAAATCTATTTCATATCTCAATATAAATTTTATTTTTGTATCCATAGAACCCCCTACTCATGTCAGGCTATCCAACAAAAAAAACATTTACGGGTAAATATCTGAGGAATCTCACCCTGTACGTATTTATAGCTATTATCGGCGGGGTGGTTTCGGGGCATTATTTTCCCGGATTCAGTAAAAAACTGGAGCTTATTAATTTTTACTTTTTCACCATCCTGGAGGCACTAATTCTTCCTGTGATCTTTATTGCGATTATTTATGGAATTCTGAATCTGTTTGAAACAAAAAATTCAAAAAAAATCATTCTTCATACGACCGTATATTTTATTTCCATTACTTCTTTAAGCATCATTTTAGGTTTTTCCCTTGGCTTCCTGATAAAACCCGGCGCCGACACAGAGATAAATCTTAACGAAATACACGCCACCCTTCCGAAACGTTTTGAATTTTCTCCGGGAAATCCGGATATCTATTCATTCTACAACAGCAGATACTCTATATTTCTGATGCTTTCCATCATCATCGGAATCGTTGCGGGTCAATTAAAAATTAAAAAACTGACGCCCGCTTTAAACTCTGGAATGGAATTATTTTACGTCGTCATAAAATATCTCTACCTCGTCCTGCCCGTCATTATTTTCTGTAATATTGCTTATGGCATTTCAGTATATGGCATCACCACTCTTCTACCCTTAAGTAAGATTGTAGCCACGGTTTATCTGGGGAGTCTTATTTTCATATTTGGAATCTTGGGCTCTATCTGCCATTTTTATCAACTGAACTTCAGAGAATTTCTCATCAGTATAAAAGATGAAATCATTCTTGTCATGACTACCTCATCTTCCAAAACGGCATTTCCCATGATTTTTGAAAAACTCGAAAGCCGGGGATACCCCCAAAACGTCATTCGGTTTCTGATTCCGCTGGGATACAATTTCAATCTTGCAGGGGCCTGTATCTATATTTCTGCTTCGTGTATGTTTCTGGTTCAGTTCTATACTATTTCTATGGATTTTCGGGACTATTGCGTCCTATTTGTAATTATCTCCATCACTTCCAAAACAGCTTCCGGAGTTCCGGGATCAGGATTTCTGGCACTCATTTTTACACTTGAAAAATTCGGGAAAATCCCATTAACCGATATTGCCCTTCTCTACAGTGTCGACCGTTTTATGAATGAAGCCAGATCTGTTACCAATTTTATAGGAATCGCAGTCTCGGCCGCCCTCATTTCAAAACTTCACCCCCTTCAGGAAGACAGATGTTTTTGAGATTCCTACCCTTTTTTTTCTGCCAAAATTTCCGCTTCCCCTGATAAAAAATCTGCCATTTCAGTCACAGGCTGCCGATGGCACGCATTTAGAGAATTACAACACAGAAATAATTTAAAAAATTAAATATATTATGTCAGTAAACTTTAAACCATTAGCAGACAGAGTTTTGATCGAGCCGATCGCTGCAGAAACTAAAACAGCTTCAGGTATTATTATTCCGGACACCGCTAAAGAGAAACCTCAGGAAGGTACAGTAGTAGCAGTAGGTCCAGGAAAGAAAGATGAGCCTACAACTGTACAGGTAGGTGACAAAGTTCTTTATGGAAAATATTCAGGTTCCGAACTGAAACTGGAAGGGAAAGATTATTTAATTGTAAAAGAAGGAGATTTACTGGGAGTTATCGGTTAATTTGTAAAAAGTAAAATGTATTCATGTAAAATGACTTCATGAATATACATTCATTAATACATTGTACAAAGTACATTAATACAATAAAAGATTATGGCAAAAGAAATAAAATTCGATATTGAATCAAGAGACGCTTTAAAAAGAGGGGTTGATGCATTGGCTAATGCAGTAAAGGTAACTTTAGGACCAAAAGGAAGAAACGTAGTGATTGAAAAATCTTTCGGTGCACCTCACGTAACGAAGGACGGTGTTTCTGTAGCGAAAGAAATCGAACTTGAAGACAGAGTAGAAAACATGGGAGCGCAAATGGTAAAAGAAGTGGCTTCCAAAACCAATGATATTGCAGGAGACGGTACTACTACCGCTACTGTACTGGCACAGGCTATCGTAAGAGAAGGTCTTAAGAATGTAGCTGCAGGGGCTAACCCGATGGATCTGAAAAGAGGGATCGACAAAGCAGTAACTGCTGTAGTTGAAAACCTTAAATCTCAGTCTAAAACTGTTGGAGATTCTACAGAAATGGTGAAGCAGGTAGCTTCCGTTTCTGCGAACAATGACGAAACGATCGGTGCTTTGATCGCTGAAGCTTTCGGAAAAGTAGGTAAAGAAGGGGTAATCACGGTAGAAGAAGCTAAAGGTATCGATACAACGGTAGACGTTGTAGAAGGGATGCAGTTTGACAGAGGATACCAGTCTCCTTATTTCGTAACGAACCCTGAGAAAATGGTCGCTGAGGTAGAAAATCCTTACATCCTTTTGGTTGAGAAAAAAATCTCTTCAATGAAAGAATTGCTTCCGGTTCTTGAGCCGATTGCACAGGGTGGAAAATCTTTATTGATCATCTCTGAAGAAGTGGAAGGTGAAGCTTTGGCTACTTTGGTGGTAAACAAATTAAGAGGTTCTCTTAAAATTGCTGCTGTAAAAGCTCCGGGATTCGGAGACAGAAGAAAAGCAATGTTAGAAGATATCGCAATCCTTACAGGTGGACAGGTTATTTCTGAGGAGCAAGGTTTCACGATGGAAAACATCTCTTTGGATATGTTGGGAACGGCTGAGAAAGTAACCATCGATAAAGATAACACGACGATCGTAAACGGTGGTGGTGACGAAGCTAAAATCAAAGGAAGAGTAGCACAGATCAAAGCTCAGATGGAAACATCTACTTCTGATTATGATAAAGAAAAACTTCAGGAGAGATTGGCTAAATTAGCCGGTGGTGTTGCCGTACTTTACGTAGGTGCTGCTTCTGAAGTGGAAATGAAAGAGAAAAAAGACAGAGTAGATGATGCTTTACACGCTACGAGAGCTGCTGTAGAAGAAGGTATCGTTGCAGGTGGTGGTGTTGCTTTGGTAAGAGCCATCTCTGCTTTGGAAAACCTTACAGGAATTAATTCTGACGAAACGACAGGGATCAAAATCGTAAAAAGAGCGATCGAAGAGCCATTGAGACAAATCGTTGCCAACGCAGGCGGTGAAGGTTCTGTAATCGTTGCTAAAGTAGCAGAAGGAACTGCAGACTTCGGATACAATGCTAAAACTGACGAGTATGTCAACATGCTTGAAGCAGGAATCATCGACCCTACGAAAGTAACCAGAGTTGCCCTTGAAAATGCTGCTTCTGTTTCAGGAATGCTTTTAACTACTGAATGTGTCATCACTGAAGTGAAGAAAGACGAACCAGCTATGCCAATGGGTGGTGGAATGCCGGGAATGATGTAATAGCGTAAGCTAAGACAAATTAATATACGAACCGTTCTGTTTTTTACAGGGCGGTTTTTTTGTTTGTAAGGTTTAAGCTTTTTGGCAAAAGTGCCTGGGTTAATATCCTTGTCAAGGTTTAAAACCTTGACAAGGATACATACCTACAACAATACAAGTAACATGAATTACTCTTCAAACGGTCAGCATTAATATACAAACCGTCCTGTTTTACAGGGCGGTTTTTTGTTGTTTAATATTACCATCGAAAATGACCTATAAATAGATATATTTGTAAAAAAGTTTACAGAAAATATGGGAAACAAATATTTACTTCATGGGAAACTGACCGCAAAATCAGGACAGCAAAAGGAACTTGCCGACATTTTAATACAGGCATCCCGACTTGTATCAACCACTAAAGGCTGCCAACTGTATGCCGTTAGCTATGACAAAGAGGATGAAGCTTCCGTTTATGTTACGGAAATTTGGGACAGTAAAAACGATCATGACGATTCTCTGAAAGCAGAAGGGGTCAGAGAACTTATCATGAAAGCAATGCCTTTATTAGACGCTCCACCTACGAAAGGACAGGAACTGGAAATTTTAGGAGGTACAGGAATATAAGAGAACAGTTACCGACCGAAGCAATTTAATATACAAACCGTTCTGTTTTTACAGGGCGGCTTTTTTATGGTATATTTACAGCTAACCATGAAATATGAAAAATATTTTAAAATGAAAATCAATTTTCTTTCCAGTTTATATATCGCGCTCTTAATGATCATTTTCCCGGAATGTGCATTTTCACAATCGGCCGACTTTACCATTCGGGACGTAAAGTTCGAAAGCCAGGGTATTACTCTCGCGGGCTCTGTTTTAGAACCTGAAAAACCATCGGCTGCCGTTGTGATTGTTCACGGATCCGATCCTGTAAAAAGAGAGATGGAATTTGCCAAACGTCTTGCCCAACAAGGCATTGCCGTCTTCACATATGACAAACGGGGCGTAGGAGAATCCGGCGGTGTCTATGTAGGGCCATCGGTCGGCACCAATAATATCGACCCCGGTAATCTTAATCTGTTGGCTCAGGATGCCAATGCAGCCGTAACAACATTCCGGACCTATCTGAAGCATAAGACAATATCCATCGGATTGGTAGGCTTCAGTCAGGCAGGATGGACCATCCCGATAGCAGCGGGAAAAAACCCAAACATTGAATTTATGGTCCTATTCAGCGGCCCTACCATTACCACTCTGGAACAGCTCCGGTTTCAGTTTTATACAAACGGAAACACTCATTTCTGGGAAAATCATACAGAAGCTGATGCCCTTGAGCATACCCAAAATGACCCCGACCGATATCAATTTACAGCAACCGATCCCAAAACCTCCCTGACTACGCTTTCTATTCCCGGACTTTGGCTTTTTGGTGAAAAAGATATACAGATTCCGGTAAAGCTGTGTATAGAACAGTTGAATGCGCTTAAAGCTCAGGGCAAACCTTTTGAGTACACCTTATTTTCTAAGCTTGGACACAATACGTCTTCCGGCAAGGACACCGTTCCTGTTGATATTGCTGTACAATGGATCAGGCAGAAAGCGTTGGGTATTAAAAATTCTAGATTTTTGAAATAATTATACTAAATTATTATCGATTCTAAGAAGGTTTCGGGGGCGCCCTTGGAAATATAGAGCTTCTATGAAAAAGACGGGTCAGCTATGCCAATGGGTGGTGGAATGCCAGGAATGATGTAACAACGTATCGCTAAGACAATTTAATATATAAACCGTTCTGCTTTTGTAGGGCGGTTTTTTATTTTGTAGATAACTCCTTTGTTTATCATTTATTATATACTATTGCGTTTATCCAAAAACAACTAAAGATAAACCGCTGTTTAACAAGCAATTGTACAATACACATATGAAATAAGCGCAATAATATATATTTGATATTTGCGTAATGCATATATTTGGACGTTATCTACAATTTTTTAAAAACTGCATCCATGAAAAATATTTGCAAGCTAATTTTAGTGTTTATTTTACCAATTTTATTTGGATGTAAAGACGAACAAAAATTACAAAGAAAAGAATTTCTAAAAACTGCAAAAATTTATTTTAGCGAAAAGTTAAAAAATGATGCAGATTATAAATCCTTAGACTCTTTGAGAATATTAAAAATTGACATATTGTCTGATAAAGATGAATTATATGTATATATATGTCAATTATATAGATATAAAAACCATTTATTATCACAATCAAAATCGCCGAAAGATTTGAACGAATTAAAATATGGAACTGATGATTTTGGTTCGCAAATGCATGAAGACTACGTAAATAAGTTAGAATATAAGTCTGTAAAAGAAAAAGAAGCAAAATTTAATGTTCTGAGGGATTCTATTGACATTATTAAAAAACAAATAAAACATTATGAGCAATTATTAGTCAAAAAAGACAGTTTAAATTTATGTATGTATGAAGTTGAATATTTTTATCAAATAACAAATAAAAATATGATTACTGAAAAGGGTGTGACAGATTTAATATTTACAAAGGATATGAAAATATATGAAAATAAATATCAGGTTATGACCGAGTACAAAAATCTTCAAAAAAAATTTCCATTTATTAAATAGAAAAACTTCACCTAACATTGTATTGGTAAAATGCAGAGCTAAACTCCAAATTATAAACACTCTTCTTTTTCACCAATACTTTTTTTATTATGTAATATAGGTTAATAAAAACAAATCCCAGCTCTCGCTAGGATTTTTTCTTTATTTCTATTTCTCTTACAAATTCGTATTTCTCTTCCAAAATTGGCTGTTCTGGCCAAAAGTCTTTTGGAGAGCATCCCAAAGCTTTTGATATTAAGTTTAAGCTTTTAATATTATATTTCGCTGTTTTGGAATGTGCTTCAATATCTGAAATATAACTCGTACTCTTACCAATAGCCAAAGAAAGAGAAGTTTGGCTAATACCTCGTTGTTCTCTTATTTCTTTCACTTTCGAAATTATAAATCGCTCTATTTCGTCTAAAGAATCATGCATAATGACAAAGTGAGCTAAAAACAAAATAAAAAACTAAGGACTATAGTCCTGTATATTGAAAATATTATTATATTTGGAAAAGATTACTCATTAGAGTAATTTTGCGATACTTCAAAGAAATATAGAAGCTATTGCTTAGAATCTTGTACTAGAAAACTGGTAATTTTAAAGCAACAAGATGATAAGTATGAAGCTCACGACCTAGGCGTGAGCTCTCTTATCTGTTGCACGGTATACCAGTACCTCTAGTACAGATATTGTAGAGTCTCATGCCGTTTTTTATTTCATGCTGTTCTGCCTTTCTACAATTATTTTTTCTAAGCCTGCTTTATCCCATAAGTATCATGACAGGTTACGGTGGAGTGTACAATCCATTGCGGCTTTCGGGCCAGAAAAAACTAAAATCTATTAATGATAAAAAAATGCAGACCTATGAAAAAAACCAAAACTCCCCAATTTTCGGTCGCGGGCAAAAAGCGCTCCGCCCTACAGCAGATGGAGACTTATTTCCAGTTCCATGACCTAACCAATTCTAAAAACAGATTAAACAATATTGTCAATTATGCAGTAAAAAAGAACAGCTGGATCAAAGAAGAACCCTCTGACCTTTTTCATTTTCGCCAGTCTATGAAATCGCTGGTGCGGGCAGGCTACCGCATCACGCTTAAGGAAAACAAATGGGAAGCCGATGACCCGAAGGAAAATGCTACCCCACTGCTTCTCGGCTCACTTTCGGAAAAGGAATACCGGAATCCCCTGCTGGTCTTTAAGAAAGCATTTTCAGAATACAGCGTCCGGGAATTTGACTATTTTATGAGCGGGATGATCTATTCCTCCCTCGGCGTCTACGACAGTGTCCCGGAAAAAAATATCGTGAGCCCGTATATTCACCTGACCAAAATGCTGGATGCCGCCCACCTTATTCTTGAACGGAGAAGCAGGAAATAAAAATCCCGCTACCGCACGAATCCTTTCGTGTGGTTTTAATAATACACTCCTGTGAGCCACACGATAGAATCGTGCGGCAGCGGAGTGTGGTTTTAATAATACACTCAGATATTCTTAAACAACTTTAATTTTTTCAGTAAGCCACACGATACAATCGTGCGGCAGCGGTTGATAGAATCGTGCGGCAGCAGTTTACTAAAATTCCGGAAATAGTCTGCGGTTTTCTTATTTTTACGGTGATAAAAGAAATAGGATATGAAGAAAATAGAACAGAAAATAGATGAAGCCTTCAGAAATACCTACCTTTTCCCAAGGGAAAAGGTGGTGACCGATTTTTTGGCCGGGGTGATGAATTCGAAATATAAATTCAGAGAGGATGATCAGAAAATTGAAGTGATCAGCTTATACTATTATGCCTCAAGTCCGTTAAGCTTTTTATTTGCGATGCCTCATTACGGATATTATTCTCCTGATAAAACCACGGGTATCGCGGAGCTGCATTTAAAAGAATATGCCTTGGAAGACTACTCTCCTGCTGATGTTCAGGAATTGTGTAAAACCGTTCTGGACGAAAACGGTATTGACTATTCTGCTTATCTGGATGAAGAGGATCAGTTGGATTATGCGCACTACTGGGAAAACCAGTTCGGTCTGGAATGTGATTTTTTAATGAACTGCTGGAGACATGCGAAAGAAAAAACACAATCTAAAATGCTGGGGTTTTTAGAATCTTCAGATAGCGGAGGTGGGATGTATGATTTAAATAACGGATATGATGTTCCGTTCGATGTTGATCTTGATGAATATCTGCAGGCTCAGGGTTTCAGTATTCAAAAAGTAAACTAATTCCTCTATAACCGGCCTGTGGTATATGTGAAGGAGTAAAACGCACATTCCATCGGGTGGCAGCGGGAAACATAAGAAAGGTAAGGACGTTGGAAATCTGATGTCTCAGCAGGGTGTTGGATTAAAATTATATACACTTAACAGATAATTAATAAATATAAATTTATTTTTTTCACAAAACAGTGTATTTTTTTCATCTTTGCCCGTTTTTTGCTGTTGCCTCCCTATCCATCACTTTATATTAATGAAAATATACGATTATGAAAAAGCATCTCACTCTGGTATTTTGCGCACTTCTTTTATCGGAAGCCGGTGCCCAGGAGGTCAGTACTGTTCCTGCGGAAAAACTCAATATCATTAAAACCAATGTCACCGCGTACGCATTTCGGAATATCAACTTAACATACGAAAGGTCATTCAACAAGTGGCTGTCTGTGAACGTGGGATTCGGCACCATGCCCGAAGGAAAAGTCCCCTTTATGAATTCATTTTTAAGTGATGAAGATGAGAAAAGATTTCAGAATCTTGAAGTTAAAATGTTTAATTTTACCATCGAGCCCCGTGTATATATTGGGCAGGGTTATGGGAAAGGATTTTATTTTGCACCGTATTACCGGTATTCCAAAGTTACTTCCAATATATTCGATTTTTATTACGATTATAATTTCAGCGGAACTACTTATCAGATTCCGTTGCAGGGTAACGGAGATACCCGCGGAAACAGCGGCGGACTGATGGTGGGAGCCCAGTTTTTTCTCACCCGAAGCCAGAATCTTGTCCTCGATTTCTGGATTGCAGGTGCCCATTACGGCAGCGGCAAGGGCGAGTTCAGAATGACCAGTGACGTTGTCCTTACTCCCGATATGCAGGCTCAGCTGAAACAGGAAATAGAAAATCTCGACATTCCTGTTGTCGACTATACTGTAGAGACCAATGCCAATGGTGCCGTAGTAAAAGTTGACGGCCCGTGGCTGGGCTTCAGGAGCGGATTATCCATAGGCTATCGGTTCTAGGATAAAAATATAGGGAAACATTTTGACAGGTAGGGGAAAAATAAATATCTTTCCCTTATGAATTCACCACAAATCACCACGGCCCAGAGAATTAAAGCGATCGTAGGCGGATCTATAGGAAACCTGGTAGAATGGTATGACTGGTATGCCTATGCTGCCTTTGCCATTTATTTTTCCAATTCTTTTTTTCCGGACTCGGATCTTACGGCCCAATTATTAAATACGGCAGGAATTTTTGCTGTAGGGTTTCTTATGCGGCCTGTCGGAGGATGGCTTTTCGGCAGTATTGCAGACAGAGTGGGAAGAAAAAAGGCGATGACCCTCTCTGTTCTCCTGATGTCATTCGGGTCATTATTAATCGCCTTAACCCCAACGTATAAAACAATAGGCGTTCTGGCTCCCCTTCTCTTATTGGTAGCCCGTCTTTTACAGGGATTAAGCGTAGGTGGTGAATATGGTGTTTCCGCAACTTACCTCAGCGAGATGGCGACAAGCGAAAGGAGAGGATTTTATTCGAGTTTTCAATATGTAACCCTTATTGGCGGACAGCTGATCGCATTAGGTATTCAGCTGATTTTGCAGAAACTGTTATTATCGGAAGCCCAGCTGGAAGACTGGGGCTGGAGAATTCCTTTTGTCATCGGAGCCCTGCTTTCTGTGATCGCCCTGTATTTACGCGCCAATCTTCATGAAACTGAAGCCTTTGAAAACAAAAAGCAGACTGATGTAAATAAAAAAGGATCTGTAAAAGAACTTTTGAAACATCCGAAAGCGCTCATTACAGTAGTGGGATTAACGCTTGGTGGTACACTGGCCTTTTATACGTATACTACTTATATGCAGAAATTCCTCGTGAACACGGTTCATCTTACCAAAGAAGAATCTACACTCATTTCTTTTATTTCATTATTCATATTCGCTTGCCTGCAGCCCGTTTTCGGTGCTTTATCAGATAAAATCGGGAGAAGGCCTTTATTATTAAGTTTCGGAATACTGGGAACTGTTTTCACCTATCCCCTTTTAAATGCTTTAAGTACCACAACCTCAATGTGGGGTGCTTTCTTTTTAATTATGTCTGCATTAATTATCGTGAGTGGGTACACCTCCATCAATGCCGTTGTAAAGGCAGAGCTTTTTCCATCAGAAGTAAGAGCCTTGGGAGTGGGACTTCCGTACGCATTAACTGTCGCCGTCTTTGGCGGAACGGCAGAGTATATTGCTCTTTGGTTCAAGCAGGCACAGGTAGAACATTATTTCTACTGGTATATTACAGCGTGTATTTTCTTCTCTTTCATCGTATATGCAACTATGAAAGACACGAAAAAAAATTCTGCACTGGACAGAGATTAATATATCCGGCTATAACATCGAGGCGGCTCAGATAAATCTGAGCCGCCCCGCTGTTTATTTTTAATGATAAGCCTGCTTAAACTTTTCAATGATATTATCCAGATTATGCCGCTGTACATATACGCTCTTCACCTCTTCGTACCTCGGAGATTTATAGAAAACCTCGTGGAAATCCATACTTCCGTTACCTACTTTTACCACTTTCTGTACTTCGATATTTAATTTTTTCAATTCCTCCTTAAAACTGTGGAATTCATCATTAATATTATTCATTTATATTTTTGGATTTAGGGTTAAAATTACTTTTTTATATCAAACACCCTACCAATTTATAGGGGTGATGTCGAAATTCACATTAAAGTTAGTGAATTTATTGGTACTAATCCCACATTATGTTAGCATTTTTGCAGTTTATTTTACATTATGCCAACTATTTCGTAAAATTTCTGCCACTTATTTAGATTTAATATCTGTAAAAAATTTAAACAACATCCTGGAAACCTTTTACCCAAGGCATTTTTGAGATATTCACGGGTAAATTGTATAAAAAAAGAGAGCCGTGTATTCCGGCCCTCTTCTTTAGATCTTCGTTATGTAAGTTTTAACTTTCCTTTTCGTCGATTTCAACTTCATGTCTCAGCTGCGCTTTGTACAAGGTCGCATAATATCCGTTTTTATCAAGAAGTTCCAGATGTTTTCCTTCTTCCACAATTTTTCCATGTTCCATTACAATGATCTTGTCTGCCTTTTCAATGGTCGAAAGCCGGTGTGCAATGATAATGGACGTTCTGTTCTTTGTAATTTTTTCTGTAGCGCTCTGGATCAGTTTTTCACTTTCATGATCAATGGAAGAAGTGGCTTCATCTAAAATTAAGATCTTGGGATCTGATAAATAGGCTCTCAAAAATGACAATAGCTGTCTTTGGCCGAGAGAAATCGATGACCCTCTTTCACTTACCACATAATCGTAACCTCCCGGAAGCTGCTCGATAAACTGGTCCACTTCGATTTCCTTCGCTCCCGCTTTTATTTTTTCTAAAGTAACGGTTTCATCTCCAAATGCAAGATTTTCGAAAATACTTCCGTGGAACAGGAAAACATCCTGCAGCACAACTCCAATATGGCTTCTTAAATTGTACAGCTCATAGTCTTTAAGATCTACATCATCAATCAGAATATTTCCGGAATTAATGTCATACAGCCGGGTGATGAGACTTATAATCGTGGATTTTCCTGCTCCGGTAGCACCTACAATAGCCACCGTTTCTCCGGGATTTACCGTAAAATCGATTCCCTTCAGGACCTCCTGTTTTTCATCGTAGGCAAAATGAACGTTTTTAAATTCAATCTTACCGTCAAAATGATCTTTCTGCACTTTTCCTGTATTCGGCATCGAATTTTCCTCATCCATTAAACCCAACACCCTTTCTGCCCCTACAATACCTCTCTGGATATTGTTAAACCGGTCTGCAATCTGCCGTAACGGACGGATCAGCATCGAAATATACTGTATAAACGCAATCACGACTCCCGCACTGATGGTGATATAGCCGCCATAAAAAAGAATAAACCCGATGAAAAGGGAAGAAATTAATTCTACCACCGGAAAGAACAGTGAGAAAATAAAAACGGTTCTTAATAATGCTCCTTTCAAAGTGATATTAATGTCATCGAATTTTTTAAACTCAGCTCCCTGTCTGTTGAATACCTGAATGATCGGCATCCCGGCAAGCCTTTCCTGAACAAAAGAGTTCTGTGTAGACGTCCAGTTTCTTTCATCACCAAATGCCTTTTTCAGTCTTTTCTGGAAAAACCTCGTGATCATAACCATCAAAGGCAGAATCGCCAATGTGATGTAGCTCAGGTGAACATCGGTATTGAACATCATGATCAGGACGAATATAATTCTCAGAATATCTCCGAAAACCATCAGGAAGCCGTCTGTATAAACCGTAGCAATAGTCTCGACATCTCCTACCGCCCTCGTTACAAGCTGCCCGATAGGGGTTTTATCAAAAAAAGAAGTTTTAAAATAAATAAGTTTAGCATAAAGCCTTTCCCTGATATCTCTGATTACATTCTGAGAGATAAAATTGGAGAAATACACCAGGAAAAAGTTTAAAAAGGTTTCTGCAAACACCAGTCCTACCAAAATGTAGATGTGTTTCATCATTAAAGCCTTGTCCTGCAGTTTGGTAATATCGTTATCCACCACTTCCATCGTGAGATAAGGTCTGTAGGTGGAAACGATTGAGAGTATGATGGAAATGATCAGCGTAAAGATGAACCAAGAACGGAATTTCATCCCGATAAAGAACAGCCTCCTAATAATCCCCCAAGTATCTTGTTTTTTCATTGTACGAGTTGAAGAAAGAATTAAAATAAAATTCTATGCAAAAATAAGACTTTCTAATTTCTCAGCCTTTACAACTTTGCGAATTCCTGATGAAAAATTAAGATTAAAATTATTTACGGTGTAGATGATTTCTATCCAGGTATGTCACCACGCCCGTTTTCCGTTATTTTTTCTTTGAGAAGCTGTTTCCGGCTTTTTGTGCATGATATTTCGGGTCATCATGGCTGTGTTTATGTTGGTAATTAAAATGCCGGCTTTGAAATATCAGTCCACCACACTATCCTTCTTCCCTGTTTCTCATTTCTTCCGAATGAAGGAAAAGTTTTCTTAAAGCTTCCTTCTGAAATCTGTTTTCCAGAACTTTATAAAACCCATACACAGCACCGATGGCAAATAACCAGCTTACGATATTAACCACAGAAAAACCGGTGTAGCTAATGTCGTTATTGGCATTGGTACTTTCCTGATAGATTCCGTAGCAGTAAAGAAATGCGATCTGGAATCCCAGGTAGATCCCAACAGCCAGCAGACCCAGCAGCCACTTTGTTTTCCCAAATCGTTCTGCAAGTTCTGCGTAGTGCCCGTAGGCACCAATCAGAATAAAGACTGACATCATTTTATTACTTGTTTTATTCAACTAAACTCATATCCTACATCTACCAGGTACAAACCGTGTGCCGGTGCTGAAGTCCCTGCAGAATTACGATGCTTATCTTCTATGACTGTCCGCAGATCTTCAGGCTGCAGTTTTCCCGCACCTATGTCTACCATCGTGCCTACAATCGCCCTGACCATATTTCTTAAAAAGCGATTGGCTGAAACCGTGAATTTCAGTTCGCTGCCGTTTTGCTCCCACTCTGCCCTGTACATTTTACAGAGATTGGTTTTGTTATCGGTATGCAGCTTGGCAAAACTTGTAAAATCTTCGTATTCGAATAAAATCTTACAGGCTTCGTTCATCCTGTTAACATCCAGTGATCTTCTCCAGTGCTGCCATGCCGACTCTTCCGTAAAAGGATTTTTTTCCAGCGAGATATAATATTCATACGTTCTGAAAGTTGCATCAAAACGCGCATGAAAATCATCTTTCACCGGAAAAATTCTTTTAATGGAAATATCAGCAGGAAGGAAACTGTTCAGTCTGCGGCTAAAATCCTGATCCAGTACTTTTTCAGTATCAAAATGGGCAAACATTTTTTTCGCATGAACGCCGGTATCTGTTCTTCCGGCTCCTGTTGTTTTTATTTTCTCTCTTAAAATCGTGGAAAGTGCTCTTTCCAGTTCTTCCTGCACGGAAACAGCATTAGGCTGGATCTGATAGCCGAAATACTTTTTACCGTTGTAGGAGAATTCAATAAAATATCTCAATGTAATAAAATAACGCTGCAAAAGTACTTTAATTTAATGATAATCAGCAATTGAATTTTTAAATAAATGTTGAAAACCCGCTACTTTATTGGGTGAAATCCATACGAAATTTCCTATTTTTGCAAATGTATGAAAAGATGGTACCTCTATCCTTTTTCCCTCGGGTATCATATGGTGACGGGTATCCGAAACACAATGTATGATCTGGGAATTTTTAAATCAACGAAATTCAAAACTCCGATAATCTGTGTCGGCAATCTATCTGTGGGCGGAAGCGGAAAATCGCCAATGGTCATGTACCTGGCTCAGTATCTGTCCAAATACTACAGAACGGGCGTTCTCTCACGCGGCTATGGAAGACTCACAAAAGGATATGCCGTGACCAATTATGAAAGTAATTATAAGGTGGTGGGTGATGAAGCCATGCAGCTGTTTGAACGTTTCAAAAACCGCTTTGTCATTGCCGTTTCTGAAGACAGGGTTCCGGGGGCCAAAAAAGTAATTGAGGATATGGACCTGGATGTGCTGGTATTGGATGACGCGATGCAACACCGGGCTATAAATCCCGGATTCAATATTCTGATGACAGACTTTAACGATCCTTATTTTAAAGATCATCTTCTCCCGGGAGGAGATCTCAGGGAATCAAGAGCCGGATCGAAAAGAGCTGATATCATCATGGTCAGCAAATGTCCTGATGAACTGACGGAGGAAACCAAACAATATTATATTTCGAGAATCAGACCGGACCGGACTCAGAAAGTATTCTTTTCATCCATCGGATATGACGAAAATGTATACGGAAGAGAAAAAATGCTTCCGGATAACAATCTGAATTATTATGATATTCTCTTGATTACGGGAATCGCCAATCCTAAACCTCTACTCACCCATTTATCCAGGTTCTCCCAAAGAGTAACACATCTGAAATTCAGGGATCACCATAATTTTACGGATGATGATATCAAAAAAATCATCGCCGAATATAAAAAACTGGGCGAATACAAATTAATCTTAACAACAGAAAAAGACTACGTCCGTCTTAAAACTTTTGACTATCTTAGGGATATTGTTTACTACTGGCCTATTAATGTAATCATTGACAGAAAGGAAGAATTCAACCAAATTATCTTGGATTATGTTAGAAAAAATTAAGCAGACTGCAGATTTCATAAGAAACATCATTAAGGAAACGCCTGATTTTGCGATTGTCCTGGGATCGGGATTAGGAAAACTGCAGGATGAGGTCAAAGCCCTTCATACTTTAGAATATTCTGAAATTCCACATTTCCCTCAGACTACAGTGGTGGGTCATAGCGGAAGATTAATCTATGGAATTCTGGAAGGCAGAAAGGTCCTGATGATGAGTGGCCGTTTTCATTATTATGAAGGACATTCTATAGAAACTGTTATTTACCCGATCAGGGTTTTTCATTTATTAGGAATTAAAAATCTTATTTTATCCAATGCCTCGGGTGGCGTTAATCCCGATTACAAGGTTGCGGATATTGTCATCCTGAAAGATCATATCAATATGATGCCCGAACATCCGCTTCGTGGTAAAAACATCGATTCTTTCGGTCCCCGTTTTGTTGATATGAGCGAGCCTTACAGCCGGAAAATGATTTCTGTTGCTGAGCAGGCGGCTTCGGAAAACAACATTAAATTTCAGCAGGGCACCTATGTTGCTCTGCAGGGTCCTACTTTTGAAACCCCTGCAGAGTATGGAATGATCAAAGCCATTGGGGGTGATATGGTCGGGATGAGCACAGTCCCTGAAGTTATTGTAGCTAAACATATGGGAATGGATACTTTTGCACTTTCTGTCATTACGGATCTGGGAGGTCCGGATATTGCCTTTTCCGTATCTCATGAAGAAGTTCTGAATGCGGCGAACAAGGCGATGCCGAATGTGATTACAATCGTGAAGGGTCTGGTAAAAAATTACCGGTAAGCTTTGCAAATTTACCTGAAGCCTTAGCAGTGAGTTAACGCTTTATTTTTTGCTGTTAAAATTTATCCATTATCTTTAACTATAAATCTCGGCAAAAGGTATCACCGAAAGATATTATGCTGAGTTAGGTCGTTGCCTGGTCTTGGCGAATTTGTAACCGAATTCTTGTAAGCAATAGACATCTTCAATCTCATCCATTTTTATTAATCCTTAAAAATCAATCTGCAATTGCATTTCATTGTTTAGATTTGCATAAAATGAAATTGAAAATATGAGAAAGTTATTCGTCTTATTATTGATAGGAATTTTCGGAATAAGCTATTCGCAAGAGGTTCCGGCAGTTCTTAAAACGGGTTTTTCCAAGGAGGCCTTAAACCAGAAACTGGAAGATGAAGAAGGAAAAAGCATCACGGTACAGCAGATTCTGGATCAGCATAAAGGAAAAGTTCTGGTAATTGATTTTTGGGCCGGATGGTGCAGGGACTGTCTAAAAGCGCTTCCAAAAGCAAAAGAACTGGAGGAAAATAATAAAAATATTGATTTTATATTCTTTTCACTAGACCGTTCCAAAGAAGGTTTTAACAGAAGTCTGGAGAAATTTGAAATGAAAGACAAGGAAAACTATTGGTTTGCTTCAGGCTGGAAAAATGATTTTAATAATTATGTGGATCTTAACTGGATTCCAAGGTATATGGTGATTGATCAGAAATCTGCGATTGCAAAATACTACGCCATTACGCCCGAAGATCCGGAAATACAAACAACCATTGATCAACTTTTAAAGTAATTTAATATTCTGCTAAAAGTTCAAACTTTAAATTATCAACAATAAAAATACAGGAATCCATATCTTTGCGGTATGGATTCCTCTTTTCCCATCCGCAAAATAATTCATGTCGATATGGATGCATTTTATGCTTCCGTGGAGCAGTATGATAATCCTGTTTTAAGGGGAAAACCTATTGCTGTGGGTGGCGGACACCGGGGTGTTGTTGCTGCGGCGAGTTACGAGGCCAGAAAATTCGGTGTACGGTCGGCCATGCCCAGCAAAACCGCCAAAGAAAAGTGCCCCCATCTGATTTTTGTTTCACCCAGATTCCCCCGTTATAAAGAGATTTCGAGAAAAATCAGAGAAATTTTCTATGAATATACAGATCTGGTGGAACCGCTTTCCTTAGATGAAGCCTATCTGGATGTTACTGAAAACAAAAAAGGAATAGAATCGGCCAATCAGATTGCTAAAGAGATCCGCCAGAAAATTTTTGAAGAAACGGGACTTACGGCGTCTGCCGGCATTTCGGTCAATAAGTTTCTGGCCAAGGTAGCCTCAGATATCAATAAGCCCAATGGTCAGAAGACGATTCATCCTGAAAAAATGGAAGGATTTCTCGAGGAATTGCCTGTCGAAAAATTTTACGGTGTGGGTAAAGTCACGGCTAACAAAATGTTCAGTTTAGGGATCTATAAAGGAAAAGATTTAAAGAAGCGGTCTATTGAGGATCTTACCAGAATGTTCGGGAAATCGGGTGCATATTATTATAATGTGGTTCGGGGAATTCATACTTCAGAGGTAAAACCTCATCGTATCCAGAAAAGTGTTGCGGTAGAAAGAACCTTCCTGGAAGATCTTTTTGACGAACAGCAAATCAATGAAAAACTGGAAAATTTAAGTGAAGAGCTTCACAACCGTTTACAGAAAAACAATATTTCAGGCCGAACCTTAACTCTGAAAATCAAATACAAAGATTTTTCTTTATTTACCAGAAGTATGACCAAGGAAGAATATTTTTCATCTCCAGAACAGTATTTTAAAATGGGAAAAAAGCTTTGGGAACTCCGCCCGTTCGATAAAGCGGTACGATTATTGGGATTGTCTCTGTCTCACCTCAATACTGAAGAAAAAAAACAGATTTCTGTTCAGTTGAAAATCCGGTTTGAGGAATTTGAAGATTAATTCATTATATTGTATACACCAAATTTTACTTTTTACTATGAACCAGACAATGATTCAATTTTTCCATTGGTATTCCGAAGGCCAGGGAAAACTGTGGAAACACTCAGCGGAACAGGCAGACTATTTATCCGAACTCGGCATTACATCGGTTTGGTTCCCACCCGCCTACAAAGGAACAGACGGCGAAAATTCTATCGGCTACGATGCATACGATTTATTTGATCTCGGAGAATTCGACCAGAAAGGAAGCATTTCTACAAAATACGGAACGAAGGAGGATTATATAAATGCCATTAAAACTTTAAAAGAAAAAAACATCCAGATTATTGTTGATATTGTTTTGGGTCACAAAGCCGGAGGTGACGAACTGGAGACTTTTAAAGCGGTAAAAGTTGACGAAGAAAACAGAGAAAAAATAATCTCCAATGAGATAGAAATACAATCGTATACCAAATTTACATTTCCCGGACGGGGAAAGAAATATTCAGATTTTGAATGGAATTTTACCTGCTTCAGTGGTGTTGATTACGCTGAAGGAAAGGATTCTCATATTTATAAAATTAAAAATGAGTATGGAACCGAGTGGGAAGAAATGATCGATGATGAGAAGGGAAATTATGATTATCTCATGTTCAACGATGTGGAACACAGAAATCCTTTCGTACGGGAAGAGCTGAATAATTGGGCAAAATGGTATTTCGAACAGACCGATTTTGACGGTGTAAGACTGGATGCTTTAAAGCATATTTCATTTGATTTTTATAAGGAATGGCTTACTTTACTGCGTTCCAATTCCAGAAAGAATATTTTCGCTGTCGGAGAATACTGGGCACCGGGGCAATTAAATTTACTGCAGAAATATATTGAAGCGACTGAAGGCTGCATGAGTCTTTTCGACAGTTCGCTTCACAACAATTTTCATACGGCTTCTCATGAAGGAGATTCTTACGATTTACGAAGAATTTTTGATGAAACACTTACTCAGTCAGATCCGCTGCATTCGGTAAGCCTGGTCGACAATCACGATACACAGCCTCTACAGGATCTGGAAGCTCCGGTTGAAGAGTGGTTTAAACCATTGGCTTATGCCTTGATTCTGTTAAGAGAAAATGGTTATCCCTGTGTATTTTATCCCGATCTGTACGGTGCTCATTATGTAGATAAAGACAGAGAGGGCAATGACCAGGAAATATTCTTAAATAAAGTAGACGGAATCGAAGAACTTCTCAAAGCGAGGAAAAATCACGCTTACGGCGAACAGAAAGATTATTTTGAAGATGCCAACTGTATTGGCTGGACCCGTTCAGGAGACGATAACCACTCTGGTTGTGCTGTGGTGCTGAGTAATAAAGATGCTTATGAAAAGCCAATGGAAATGGGTGAACACTACATTGGGAAAACCTTTTATGACTTATTGAAAAGATCTGAAGAAAAAGTAACGATCGATGACAACGGCTGGGGAAATTTCCCCGCTCCGGCAGGTAACGTAAGCGTTTGGGTCGCTGAATAATATTATAATAAATAACAGTTTGTCAGTCTCTACCGGACTGACAAACTATTTTGATCTCTATATTTCCTCAAATCAGACTTTTCGAAGTTCCAGAATTGCCGGTTTTTCTGAATTCTCCGATATTTTCCCGCTTTTTGCAAATTCGGCCCAGACTGCTCTCAGTTTTTTCCCGTTTTCCTGAATATATTCCCACGGGACATTTTTCAGTAATCCTGAAGACTTCCAGGCTTCCTTATTTTCAAAAATCAGGGGCAGATCCAGACAGTGGGAAGCTCCGATGTAGTTGTCCTTTAAGCTGGAAGATATTCTGTAGTGATAGATATTTCCACCACTACCTTTATAATTCCGGGCAAAAATCTGTGCGGGTTTTTCGTAAATAAACGCGGTTGTTTTACGAACGATCTTATTGAGTATTTTTTCATGCAGATATGTGTACAGGCCTCTTTCCGCTGTTTTAACATAGAATGCCGTTTCGTCGTAATTGGAACCGATTAATACATCATATTTTTTTGCATTTTTCTTCCATTTATCCAGGCTTTCTTCCTCCCTGCACAACGGTGGATATCCGTACTGGGTACAAAAAGGCATGGATGCCTTCAATCCGAATTTCAACGCAGAAGGCAGAAACGGCTGATAAGCTTCCACCATTTTCAGTACATCAGATTCACCGTTTAAAAATTGGGTCTTATTAAAAAATCCTGAAGACATTCTTTGCCTTTTCAGGCGAAAACCCAAAGGAGCACTCTGGATGATCACCCTATGAAAAAGATCTTCAACCCCTTCAGAGATCATTAAATGAGCAATGGCATCACCTCCCGAAGATTGTCCGAAAAGAGTTATATTTCCGGGATCACCGCCAAAATCGGCAATGTATTTCCTGATCCACTGGAGAGCCGCGATTATATCAAATAATCCAAGATTGGCCGGCCTGTGATCATTTCCGCCTAAAAAACCGAAAAGTCCCAGCCGATAAGAAACTGCCACGACAATGATATTTTGTTCTTTTACCCAAACCGAAGGATCGGATGTAGGAAGGTCACCACAACCTACTTCATATGATCCTCCATGAATCCAGATAACAACAGGTAGTTTTTCACCTTCATCAAAAACTTCGGGGCGCGTAATCGTCAGAAATTGCGAAGATTCATCAGGCTGAAAATTTTCGATGTCAGTTTTTCCGATTAATCTTTCCAGCAGAGGACTGATATGTTGGGGACAAACCGGAGTTTTAACGGCGATCCCGTATGATTCTGCAGTATCTAATAAGACCGGTAGTTTATATCTTTCGGATCGGGCATAACGAATGCTTTTAGCTTTGATCACTCCATTATCTTTTAAAGCTAAAATTTTTCCGAACCGGGTATCAAAAGTATGGGTTCCTATAGTCTGCTGCGCGGTCATTCAAACAAAATTATTTTTCATCTTAAATGTATGAATTTTTTGGTTTGATCAACACAATTGTCCTGGAGATTAACATCTCTTTATTTTAAACCGTTCATTAAGGAGCTGTCTTTCCGGTTTTATTATTTCACAGATTAGTTCAAGGCTTTATATTCAGTCGGGGACACTCCGACTTTACTTTTGAACAGCCTGGTAAAATGTTGCGGATATTTGAATCCGAGATCATAGGATATTTCACTGATTGATTTTTTAGTATCACCAAAAATCTGCTCTTTGGCGACCTCTATTAATCTGTTGTGGATAAATTCCTGTGCGGAGATCCCCATTTCCTTTTTAATAATATCACCGAAATAATTAGCGGAAAGATGAAGCTGTTCGGCAAAATAATTCACCATCGGGAAACCCATATTTTTAGGCTTATCAGATTTCAGATACTCATTCAAAAGATTTTCAAACTTCCCGATAACGCCCTGATTGACATGATCTCTCGTAATAAACTGGCGGTCGTAAAAGCGCATGCAGTAATTTAAAAACAATTCAATATTATTAACAATTAATGATTTACTGTGTTTATCGATGGCTTGAGAGAGTTCATGTTTTATATTTTTAAAACATTCAAGAATAATTTCCCTTTCTTTTTCCGAAAGATGCAGTGCTTCGTGAACATCGTACGAAAAGAAGTTGTAGTCTTTAATATTTTTACCCAGATTGGTTCCTTTTAATAAATCAGCATGGAAAATTAAAGCAAAACCTGCCGGCTGCACAAATTTATCTTTATTATAAATGCCATACGTCTGTCCCGGCGCAATGAATACCAAAGTTCCTTCCTGATAATCATAGCTGTGTTTGCCGTACAGCATATCTCCGCAGATAACATCCTTCAGGAAGACGGTATAAAAACCAAAGGTTCTCAAATGCTGACAAATGGGGTCAGATTTTGAAAAATCGATCACGCTTACCAACGGATGCAGGGTCTCCTGATTCGCCATTTTATTGTATTCTGAGACACTGTTATAAATTTCAACTACCTGATTTTCCATGACGTACAATTTTAATGATATTCAAAATTACCACTTTCTGAGTTCACTTCCTGATGGGTCTGTAAAATTGGTACGTTTTTCTGTAATTTATATAAGTTGAGTTCAGGCGAAAGTTTCGATTTTTGTACCCGTAATGCAATTTTTAATTCTATGGAACTGAATTTAGTCGTAAATTCCATAAAAGATTGATCTTAAAAAAAATTCATTCATCAATAACACTTGATAAACCAGAAGTAATCAACACTTAATTATAAATTATATGAGCACAGTAAAAGCTTACGGAGCAGAATCCAAGACTGCAGATTTAGCGGAAATTAATATTGAAAGAAGAACAGTAACACCTAAAGATATAGAAATAGAAATTCTGTATTGTGGTGTTTGTCACTCGGATCTTCATACGGCAAGAAATGACTGGGGCGGATCTATGTATCCTGTTGTTCCGGGACACGAAATTGTCGGAAGAATCACCAATGTAGGAAGCGAGGTTTCAAAATTTAAAATCGGAGACCTGGCTGCAGTCGGCTGTATGGTAGATTCATGCGGACACTGCGACAGCTGTAAACATGATCTGGAACAGTACTGCGAAAATGGATTTACAGGAACCTATAACGGCCAGGACAAGCATTTGGGAGGTCATACTTTCGGGGGCTATTCCCAAAAAGTAGTGGTAGATGAAGGGTTTGTACTTAGCGTACCTGAAAACCTGGATCTTGCAGCAGTAGCACCGCTTCTTTGTGCAGGAATTACGACGTGGTCGCCTTTAAGACATTGGAATGTAGGTGCGAATTCCAAAGTTGCGGTAGTAGGTCTGGGAGGTTTAGGGCATATGGCCATTAAACTGGCAAAAGGTCTGGGCGCTGAAGTAACTTTATTTTCAAGAACTCCCGGAAAAACTGAGGATGCAAAAAAATTAGGGGCAGATCATGTGATCATTTCCACCGACGACTCTCAAATGAAATCTGTAACCAGTAAATTTGACTTGATCATTGATACAGTTCCTTACGATCATGATATTAATCCTTACGTTGCTACTTTGGGCATAAACGGAACTCATGTTTTGGTAGGTTTTATCGGTAAAATGGAAGAAGCTCTGTTTACACCACCCATGATTATGGGAAGAAAATCTGTAGCAGGATCAGTAATCGGAGGAATTGCCGAAACCCAGGAAATGCTTGATTTCTGTGGAAAAAACAATATTGTTTCCGATATTGAATTAATTAAAATGCAGGATATCAACCAGGCTTATGAAAGAATGCTGAAAAGCGATGTAAAATACCGTTTTGTCATTGATATGCAGTCTTTATAGACCTTCACCCTTTAATGCACAGGCTCCCATTTTTGGGAGCTTTTTTGTTTAAATATCTAGAGTTTAGGGTTTAGGGTTTAGGGTTTAGGGTTTAGGGAAAATACATTATACATTATACATTATACATTATACATTATACATTATAAATTATAAATTAATACATTGTACATTAATACATTATACATTTTTACATTTAACCACCATACTCCCCATCCCTATCTTTAAAAGCCCACTCCGCCATGGCATGAATAACGGGAATCAATCCTTTTCCGGCATTACTTAATTCATACGTGACATGAGGCGGAACGACCGGTTTTGCAGTTCTTATGATCAATCCGTCATATTCCAGTTGTTTTAAATGCTGAATCAGCATCTTTTCTGTTACTGCCGGAATGGCGCGTTTTAATTCGCTGTATCTCTTATCACCATTTGAAAGATGGTACAGGATAATGGGTTTCCAGAATCCCCCGATTTTTTCCATCACGTACGTTACGGGACAGGAATCCAGTGCATATTTTTTATTCTGCTGAATGGTTGAACTTTCTTTAATGGCTGTCATGATACCTACTTTAGGGTGAGTACTTGTATAAAAGTAAGTACAAATATACCTTTGTATCAGGAAATAAAAAATAAATACTAACAAAAAAATATAAATTATTATGAAAATGGTTATCACAGGCTCATTAGGAAACGTAGCAAAACCTCTTGTTCAACAATTAATTGCTGAAGGGCACGACATTACCGTAATCAGCAGCAGCGAATCTAAAAAAAGCGAAATAGAAAATTTAGGGGCGAAAGCGGCCATCGGGTCCATTACAGATCTAGATTTTTTAACTGAAACTTTTAAAGGCAATGATGCCGCATTTTTAATGACGCCTCCCAATATGGGGTTTAAAGACATTGTCGAAAACACCATTAATGCAGGGAAAAATTATGCTGAAGCCGTTAAGCAGTCCGCTATAAAAAAAGTAGTGATGCTAAGCAGTACTGGTGTGGAGTCTCCTGTAGAAAACGGTCCTATAAAAGGACTTCATTTTATTGAAAAATTTTACAATGCGTTGGAAGATACCTCGGTTACTTTTCTGAGAGCCGGTTATTTTTACATTAATTTTTTCAACGATATTCCTTTAATTAAAAATGCAGGCATTCTCGGAGCCAATTATGGTGGAGATATTCATGTTCCCCTGGTACACCCAAAAGATATTGCCGGGGCTGCCGCAGAAGCACTGGTCGAAAATTCTGAAGGTAAAAATATAAGATATATCGTCAGTGATATCCGTCCTGCCACTGATCTTGCCAAAGTTTTCGGAGCTGCTATCGGAAAACCTGAGCTTCCCTGGGTTGAGTTTAAAGATGAAGAGTCCCTGAACGGAATGCTTCAGGCCGGAGTGCCCAATGAAATTGCGGAGCTGTATACCGAAATGGGACGAGGCTTAAGAACCGGTATTGTCCAGAAAGATTTTATTGATCATGGTTCTTCCGTTACCGGAGCAACTAAATTAGAAGCGTTTGCCAGAGAGTTTGCAGAGAAATTTAAGGCTTAATGTTCTCTATAAAATAGTTTCGGCGAGCCTTTGGCTCGCCGAAACTATTATTAATTACAATTTAAAAAGGGTTATCCGACCTTTAGAGTCTTCCTTTGGGAATCTCTTTATTTTTTTAATGTTTCTTTCAGTACTTTTAGTTTACCATCAATCGGCTGTTCGATTTTCAACCCCAGTATTTCAGCCACTAAAGGATAGACATTGATATTCTGAAATTCGTCAATAACAAGATTAGTTTTAAATTCCGGTCCCCAAGCCATGAAAGTAGCTTTCATTTCCGGAACGAGCTTTGGGTTGTAGCCATGTTTTCCGACGGAGGTCTTTTTTCCCTTTTCTAAAAATATTTTTGGAGCTCTTGGAATTAAAAGAATCTGTCCGATCCGGCTGTAACGGTCATCTTTTGTTCTGAAATGCAGGTATTTCGGTAACTTTTTATCTAAATAAACTTCATAGTCTTCTGTTTTCTCAGCTTTCAGTTCTTTATAAACCGTTTTCACTTCTTCCGGATTTTTGACGTATACTCTTAATAATGTCTGGGAGTTATAATAATCAAACCTGTTTTTATCCGATAAAATGGCAGGAATTTCAAGTGGAGCTCCGCTGTCTACTTTTATCATTCCGTGGTCTGAAACAAAAACAAAGTTTACATTTTTCAATCCCAGATCATTTACTCTCTGTACGAGCTTACCCATTGCTTTATCAATCAGACGAACGGCATCTTCTGTTTCTTTGGTATCCGGTCCGAAATGATGTCCGCTGCCGTCAACTTCCGGAAAATACAACGAAATAAAGTGGGGTCTCTGATCCATTGGCAGTTTAAGCCAGTCGATCACTTTATCTACTTTTTCTGATGGTGAAAACTTTTCATGATATGGGTAGTAATAAGTAGGTCTCTTCCCGCCTGCATCACTGGCAGAGCCTACCCACATCAGTGAAGCGGAAACCATCCCCTGATTTTCAGCCAGCCCCCACAATGGCATTCCGCCGTACCAGCTTCCGTCTTCAGCATTTTTACGGTCATTCATTGCATACGAGGCATTTCTCTTATAATCGTAGAAAAAATTGTCGATCAACCCATGATGAGAAGGATACAGACCCGTCATCAGAGTCCAGTGATTCGGGAATGTGATACTGGGATACCCGGGAATCATTGCTTTTGCCCGAACCCCCTGGTTTGAATATCTTAAAAGATTCTCCGCATTGTATTTCTCAGCATAATCATACCTGAACCCATCTGTGGAAATCATAATCACATAAGGTTTAGCCTGAGCTTCAGCAGTATTATACCGGTTGGGGATAATAATCTGAGCCGTATCTACTGTTCCTTTCTGGGCAAATACGGTCAATGAAAAAACCATCATTAACAGTTGTAATCCTCGCTTCATTATAAAAATTTTCGCAAAGTTACTACCCGTACTCCTGACTGGAAAGCTTCCTGAGTTAAAAAAACATTAAAACGCTTTAGAATTATTATCTATAAAAATCCCTGAAAAGCTAGACTCTTCAGGGATAAAAAATAGTATCAAGTTAAATTTATTCTTTAATCAGCTTTTCATAAGCAGCAGATCCGTCTTTCAGGATAATTTCGAAATAATAGCTCCCCGGTTTTAATTCTTCCATAGGGATACTTTCTCCTTCCGGTTTTACAGATTTTACTTTTCGTCCTGTTGATTCATAAATATCAACAGATTTTATCTGATCTGCATTTTTGAAACTTACTCTGTCTTTTGCAGGATTTGGGTAAAGTTCCACCTTTTTATCAGCTAAGAAAGCTTCATTTGTTCCCAATACTGCTCCCATCGTCAAAGTTGCATAGTCTCTGTTTCCGGAATGATAGCCTAAATTTTGGCTTCCCGGAGTTCTTGCATAATAAATACTGATCGATCCTGCAGCATTCGGAATTGCGAAATCACCGCTGCCGCCGTTAAGAGATCTTGTAGCCACCACCGTTCTTGTAGTTCCTGAAACAGTATTTGATATTTGTGTCCAGTCCTGGGAAGCATCTGCTGTCGGCGATGTAAAGCCGTTAAAAGTATAATCTCTGTTAGCAGATGAATTGTAGATAAAACCGTCAGAACCGACAGCCATTCCCATATTTCCAAAACCGATCCCCAGCATAGAATTGCTATCACCGGTTAAGGTAATGGTTGCTGCTGTGGCATTGGTATCCAGCTTCACGGACATGGCCGCAGCCGGTAGAGCTACCGTTCCTGAGCTAAACTGTGCCCATGCAAAATTAGCAAGAGCAAAACTTAATGCTAGTAAAACTTTTTTCATATTTAATTCTTTAAGAGGTTGATGATATCTTTATTATTTGTCTGCACAGCATATTCAAACGCCGTCACTCCTTTCGTGTCTTTTACAGATTTCGCAGCTTTGTATTTCAGCAATAATTCCGTGAGTTCCTGGTTTCCTGATTTTACAGCCCAGAATAAAGGGGTTGATCCGGTAGCATCTGCAATATTAGGATCTGCACCTTTGGATAAAAGGTACATCACCAGATCCCTGTTATATCTTACAGCCAGCCCTGCTAATGCTGTTCCTTCCTGACTTTTATAATTGATATCCTTTACATGATCCATCAGAAATTTGGCTACTTCCACATTGCCCCTGTAGCATGCCAGAATAAGCGGTGAAAAGCCGTTTTCATTGACTTGATTAATAATATCCGGATTCTTTTTTATCTCTTCTTTCACTTCAGCAACCGTTCCGCTCCTGGCAATATCGAAGATCGATTTACTTTTTCCAAGCGCTGAAACCAATATAAAACTCAGGAAAACAGTGGTTAAGACCATTAATTTTTTCATTGCTTTACGACGATATAGTTATATTCTACATTTACAGACTCTGCTACTTTTTTCATCACCATTTTCGGTATGGTCACTTTATAATCTGCTGCTTTCGCCACAAAACTGCCCTGCATGTAGATTTTTCCGTCTTTGGTGTAAATGGTAGCGCTGGAAGTCACCGGATTATTGACTCCGTGAAAATTCAATTTTCCCTTGATGGTATATTTCTGCGGGGATGTTGTAAGTTTTGATTGATCAAAGTTTAAAATTTTCCCGGTAAAGGTAGCCTTCGGGTATTTTGTCGTTTCTGCATAACTTTCATTGAAATGCTCTTCCATCAGTTTTGTTTTAAAGTGGAAGTTCTTTACCACTGAAATAGAAGCCAGATCCCCGGTATCTGCGTTCACCACAATGACATTATTATCATCCCTGGCCACTACATCTTCAAATAGGGGAACCGAGGCTTCAAAGGTGACTCTACCGGTTTTAGAACTGTATTTTTGAGCATAGGCCAGGTTGGTTAATAGTAATAAAGCTGTCAGTAATATTAATTTTTTCATATCGGTTTGTTTTAATTTTCGGTAAGACCATCAGCCTTCCATTTGATGAATATATTGATCTGTGACTGCGATAAAGACCCTCCCTGGGGCATTTTACCGGGAACGCCATTCGCTCTCTGTATTCTGTCCAGAATACCGTCTATATTAGTTTTTACATCATTATAAGTGGCCAGGGGTTTAAAACTTCCGGCGGAGTGACACCCCAGACAGTTATTATCCATTATCGTTTTTACATCTTTCGTGTACGTTACGGTTTCGGGAACAGGCGTGTTGTCTGAAATTTCTTCATATGTTCTGCTTTCACAGGCTATTAGAACTAATGAGAACGACAGGGTATATATTAACTTCTTCATATTAAAAAACTCTGTAAAGATTAAACCCGAAAAAAATCTGTCCTTTTTCCCACTTTCCCGAAGCATTTGTCAGATAACCGATATCCGAATTGATCTGGGAATTGGTAAACAACAGCTGGAAGACATGCCCGCCTGTTTCTATATCCATACCTAAAGACAATGGGTTTTTATAAAAACTGTGGCTGTCAAAATTCACAAAATATTCCGCGTTAACAGAGATCCTCTTTGAAATCTTATAACGCCCTCCCAATCCGGTTAAAAACTGATTCTTGTTTTCAATAGTCGGGTCGTAAAGGTTTTTATGAACATACGAAGGGGTCAGCTGTAATGAAAATTTATCACTGAACCTCCTGGAGACCAAAGCCTGGGTGAGATAAGAAAGTCTGTCGCCGAATTTCAGATAGGGATAATTATCTTGATCCAGTTCTGTATTCAGAGCCATTACATTATATCCGACGATATCCACCGGAAAGTTTTCATTTTGTCTCACCAGTCTGTATTTGGCTCCACCTTCAAAGGTCTTCATATTGGTTTCTCTGGAAAGGCTTAATGAAAGCCAGTCTTTAACTCCATAAATAACTCCGAGTTTGGTAGAGGCATCATCCAGACCGAAAAAGTTTTTAAAACCCTCGCTCACATCTCCAAAACGGTGGGCTACGACGATATACCATTCATTTTTTGCAGATAATTTCGTAGACTGTCCGGTAACGATCTGTAATGCTTTGAAGGCTGGCGACTGTATGTTGTCAGTTGTTTGCACGGTGTCAATATCCTTCAGCAGATCTTCCTGTGCGCAGGCAAAACCTGATGCTAACATTGACAAAAATAAGAGAGTTTTTGTCATATAGATTATGTATTAAAATATTCTATGACAAACTTATAGACTTATCAATTCAAAAGTGTGTGATAAAAGTCACCGACAGATTTTTTTTTATCAATACTTTTAATAAACCAATGAAGTTTTTTTATTGGTTTTATCTAACAATCTCTTTTACAGGAGTTCCGATACCGTTTTTACTCTGAAAAATCTGACCTTCATTTTCGATTTTCTTCAGAACCCGGCTTACGACCTCTCTGGAAGTTCCCATATTATTGGCAATTTCTCTGTGAGTAAGCTTCACGGGATTGTTACCTGTAACTAAGATCTGCTGTTTGATATAATTTAAAATACGGATGTCTAATTTATGAAATACTGCATCATTGACCATGTTCATTATATCGGAAAATCTTCTGTGGTATTCACTGTAGAATATTTTGTTGATCTGAGGATATCGGATCAGCCATTCATGCATCACCGAAACGGGAATGAGCATAACCTCTGAATCTTCTTCACTGACAGCATAGACTCTGCTTGTATAATCAGTAAAAATGGATGAAAAGGTCATCAGGCAGCTGTCATATGGTCTTACATAATAGTAGATCAGCTCTCGGCCATCGTTGAGTGAAAAAACCTTGATAGAACCACTGATGAGGAAAGGAACATATTTATTTTTCTGTCCTTCTCTGATGATTTCAGTTTTTGCTTTTATATTTGTGAAGATCGCATGTTCCCGGAGTTCTACGGAGAAGTCATTGCCTAGGAACCCAAACTTATCAAAAATAAATTTGTTATTTATCATATCGTTATTCATATCCTAAGACAAATATATTAAATTCAACAATTCATAGTATATATTTTTAATCTACTAAATAAATTTTGCAATAAATAGGGATTTTCAGATAATTATAATAATAAATTTACTTATGTTTTAGTAAGTATTTCTACTATTTCACACTTTACATTTAAATTTTGACGGCAAAAGAAATCTGATATTGCAGACAACATAAGGACGCATATGCATTGGCTTTAAAGGTGCAAAATGGAGGTGATATAATACTCTCGAAAACTGGGCGCCATCCTAGCCCCGATTGTAATGAAAATCCCGCAATGTAGCGGCGGAGCAAAGCGAAGCCGCGTAATGAGGAATTGTAATGGAAAGCGGGAAACAGCTTCAAATAAGAGTTATGATTATTCCTATTGTCCTGGAAAAAACAGTGTATTCCAATAAGGAATAGCTAAGTCATACGAAAAGCAGGCATAAAAAAATGCCCCAAATGGGGCATTCTGATTTATTTCAAGAAAAATCTTACGCTTGTACGTTGTTTCCTCCTAATACGAAAGGTTCAACTTCTTTGATTTCTCCGAATTGCTGCTCATAGTTAGCAATATTTTGCTGAAGGGCAGAAAGTACTCTTTTAGCGTGAAGCGGAGCAAGAATAACTCTTGATCTTACTTTAGCTTGTTGTACACCTGGCATTAACTGGATGAAATCTACTACGAATTCAGATGGAGAGTGGTTTACCAAAGCTAAGTTAGCATAGATACCAGCAGCTACCATTTCGTTTAATTCGATGTTGATGTTTCCGTCTTGCGGATTTTGATTATTGTCCATTGTATAAGTTATTTTTTTATTTGAAATTTTGAGGTTGTGAAAATATAAAAATAATTTCAAACCTCAAATTTCAAATCATTAATTTTAGTTAAGATCTTCGAATTCTTTTTTAGAGCCTACGATCACATTCTGGTATTCTTTAAGACCTGTACCTGCAGGGATTCTGTGTCCTACAATTACATTTTCTTTAAGACCGTTCAGTTCGTCCACTTTACCGGCTACTGCCGCTTCGTTAAGAACCTTAGTAGTTTCCTGGAATGATGCTGCAGACATGAATGACTTGGTCTGAAGAGCTGCTCTTGTAATACCCTGAAGTACAGGCGTTGCTGTAGCCGGTAAAGCTTCTCTTACTTCTACCAAAGCCTGATCTTCACGCTTAAGCTTAGAGTTTTCGTCTCTTAATTCTCTTGCCGTAATCATCTGACCTGGTTTGAATTCTTTAGAATCACCCGCTTCAGTAACTACTTTAAGACCGAATACTCTGTTGTTTTCTTCCAGAAAGTCGAATTTATGTTCAAGAGCTCCTTCAAGGAACTGAGTATCACCTCCATCAACGATAGATACTTTCGTCATCATCTGTCTTACAATGATTTCGAAGTGTTTATCATCAATTTTTACTCCCTGAAGACGGTAAACTTCCTGAATTTCATTTACAAGATATTCCTGAACCGCCGTTGGACCCTTAATTCTTAAGATGTCGTCCGGAGTGATTGAACCGTCAGAAAGTGGCGAACCTGCTCTTACGAAGTCATTCTCCTGAACCAGGATCTGGTTTGATAATTTAACTAAATAAATTTTTCTCTCCCCGGTTTTTGCTTCAACGATCAATTCACGGTTACCTCTCTTAATTTTTCCGTAAGAAACTACCCCGTCGATTTCTGTAACCACCGCCGGGTTTGAAGGGTTTCTTGCTTCGAATAACTCGGTAACTCTCGGAAGACCTCCGGTGATATCCCCTGCTTTCGCAGATTTTCTAGGGATTTTGATTAAGACTTTACCGGCCTTAATTTTCTCACCATCATTTACCATTAAGTGGGCTCCTACCGGTAAGTTGTACGCTTTCTGCTCAACTCCTTTAGAATCTACCACTTTCAGTGTAGGTACGGCTTTCTTATTTCTGGATTCAGAGATTACTTTCTCTTCGAATCCTGTCTGTTCATCGATTTCCAACTGGAATGAAATACCCTGGATGATATCCTCGTATTCTACCTTACCAGCAGTTTCTGCAATAATAACCGCGTTATACGGATCCCATCTACAGATTACATCTCCTTTGCTTACTTTATCACCCGGTTTCACGGCTAATATAGATCCGTAAGGTACGTTAGCTACCATTAATGGAGTTCTGGACTCATTATCAGCAACCAATCTGAATTCTGTTGAACGGGAAACCACCACTTCAGCAGTATTACCGTTTTCGTCTTCAGAAGTAATGGTTCTTACTTCATCCATTTCAACGATACCGTCTCTTCTTGCCACGATAGATGGATTTTCAGAAACGTTACCTGCAGTACCCCCCTGGTGGAAAGTTCTCAACGTAAGCTGAGTACCCGGCTCCCCAATGGATTGAGCTGCAATTACCCCTACTGCTTCACCCATGTGGATTACTTTACCGGTTGCTAAGTTTCTACCGTAACATTTTGCACAGATTCCTTTTTTAGTTTCACAGGTAAGAGGAGAACGAACTTCTACGGCTTCCAATCCTGCTTCTTCAATTCTCTTAGCTAATGCTTCGTTAATTACCTGATCTGCTTCAGCGATTAATTCATCACTTTCCGGATCATAGATATTATGTAGAGAAACTCTACCTAAGATTCTCTCAGAGATTCTTTCAACGATCTCATCATTTTTCTTAAGCGCAGTAACTTCTGTACCTCTTAAAGTTCCACAGTCTGCTTCTGTAACGATAACATCCTGTGCAACGTCTACCAGTCTTCTTGTTAAGTAACCGGCATCGGCTGTCTTAAGAGCGGTATCCGCAAGACCCTTACGGGCACCGTGGGTAGAGATAAAGTACTCAAGGATCGAAAGACCTTCCTTAAAGTTAGCAAGGATCGGGTTTTCGATGATTTCCGCTCCGGTAGAACCGGCTTTTTGCGGTTTTGCCATCAAACCTCTCATTCCGGATAACTGACGGATCTGTTCTTTAGAACCCCTCGCCCCAGAGTCAAGCATCATATATACAGAGTTGAAACCACCTTGGTCGGTTTTCATTCTGCTCATGATCATTTCAGTTAATCCGGCGTTGGTGTTGGTCCAAACGTCGATTACCTGGTTATAACGTTCCGTATCGGTAATCAGACCCATGTTATAGTTAGCTCTGATTTCGTCTACTGTTTCAATTGAAGTAGCAATCATCTGTTTTTTCTCAACAGGAACTACGATGTCCCCAAGTGAGAAAGAAAGACCTCCTTTGAATGCATTTGAATATCCTAAGTCCTTCATAGCATCCAGGAACTTCACAGTCGTAGGGAAATCTGTATCAGCAAGAATTTTACCGATAACATTTCTTAATGATTTCTTCGTAAGAAGTTCGTTAATATACCCTGACTGCTTAGGTACGATCTGGTTGAATAAAATTCTACCCACAGAAGTTTCGATCAATCTTGTAACGATTTCTCCGTCTTCTTTGATCGGTAGTCTACATCTTACTTTAGCATTTAAAGATACTCTTCCTTCAGCATAAGCGATTTCTGCCTCTTCAGGAGAATAGAATGCAAGACCTTCCCCTTTCACTTTCATATCGTCTGTAGAGCTCAGTTCTTTGGTCATGAAATACAGACCAAGAACCATGTCCTGAGATGGTACCGTAATAGGAGAACCGTTTGCCGGGTTCAGGATGTTCTGAGAACCTAACATGAGTAACTGAGCTTCAAGGATCGCTTCAGGACCTAACGGTAAATGTACCGCCATCTGGTCACCATCGAAATCGGCGTTGAATGCTGTTGTTACCAACGGGTGAAGCTGGATAGCCTTACCTTCGATCATCTTAGGCTGGAAAGCCTGGATACCCAGTCTGTGAAGCGTAGGTGCTCTGTTCAGAAGAACAGGGTGACCTTTCATCACGTTTTCAAGGATATCATATACTACAGGTTCTTTTCTATCGATAATTCTCTTTGCAGATTTTACTGTTTTTACGATCCCTCTCTCAATCAGTTTTCTGATGATGAATGGTTTGTAAAGCTCTGCAGCCATATCTTTAGGGATACCACATTCGTGAAGCTGTAAGTTTGGACCTACAACAATTACCGAACGCGCCGAGTAATCTACCCTTTTCCCCAATAAGTTCTGACGGAAACGACCCTGCTTACCTTTCAATGAATCAGAAAGTGATTTCAATGGTCTGTTTGATTCAGATTTTACGGCTGAAGATTTTCTTGTATTATCGAACAATGAATCTACGGATTCCTGAAGCATACGCTTCTCGTTTCTCAAGATTACTTCAGGAGCTTTGATCTCCAATAATCTCTTCAAACGGTTATTTCTGATAATAACTCTTCTGTAAAGGTCATTCAGATCGGAAGTTGCGAAACGTCCTCCATCCAATGGAACCAATGGTCTTAATTCCGGTGGAATAACTGGAAGTACACGCATAATCATCCACTCCGGTCTGTTGATCATTCTTGTATTGGCACCTCTCAATGCTTCTACCACGTTCAATCTTTTCAGGGCTTCAGTTCTTCTCTGTTTTGAACCTTCATTGTGAGCTTTGTGTCTCAGGTCGAAAGACAATGCATCAAGATCGATTCTTTTTAACAGATCTTCCACTGCTTCAGCACCCATTCTGGCGATGAATTTGTTTGGATCGGAATCATCAAGATACTGGTTTTCCACAGGAAGAGTTTCCATGATATCAAGGTACTCTTCTTCAGTAAGGAATTCCATATTGTCAAAATCGGAACCGTCTAATTTTTTAGCAATACCCTGCTGGATCACTACATATCTTTCGTAGTAGATGATCATATCTAATTTCTTAGAAGGAATTCCTAAAAGGTAACCGATTTTGTTCGGTAAAGAACGGAAATACCAGATGTGAGCGATAGGAACTACCAGATTGATATGTCCGATTCTCTCTCTACGTACTTTTTTCTCCGTAACTTCTACTCCACAACGGTCACAAACGATGCCTTTGTAACGAATTCTCTTGTATTTACCACAAGCACATTCGTAATCCTTTACAGGTCCAAAGATTTTTTCACAGAACAAACCGTCTCTTTCAGGCTTATGCGTTCTGTAGTTAATGGTTTCCGGCTTAAGCACCTCTCCTCTTGAGTCCTGTAAAATAGACTCTGGAGAAGCTAAACCGATGGTTATTTTATTAAATCTACTTGATTTATTTTTATTTGACATTTGTTGGATTTTAAATTTTAGATTTTAGATTTTAGATTAACTTCTGAATGTCCCCATTCAACATTTATAATTTAAAATTTAAAATTATTCCTCTAGTCTTACGTCTAATCCAAGACCTTGTAACTCGTGAAGTAATACATTGAATGACTCCGGAATACCTGGTTCTGGCATCGATTCACCTTTTGCAATAGCTTCATAAGTTTTTGCTCTACCAATCACGTCATCTGACTTCACTGTCAAGATCTCTCTCAGGATATTGGATGCTCCGAATGCTTCAAGAGCCCAAACCTCCATCTCTCCGAATCTCTGACCTCCGAACTGAGCTTTACCTCCTAACGGCTGCTGAGTGATCAGCGAGTAAGGTCCGATAGAACGTGCGTGCATTTTGTCATCAACCATGTGACCTAATTTCAACATATAGATAATACCTACCGTTGCAGCCTGAGTAAATCTTTCTCCGGTACCTCCATCATAAAGATACGTGTGACCGAATTTCGGAAGACCTGCTTTCTCTGTATACTCCGTGATCTGATCAAGAGTAGCTCCATCAAAGATCGGTGTAGCGAACTTCATTCCCAGTTTCTGACCGGCCCATCCAAGAACGGTTTCATAAATCTGTCCGATGTTCATACGGGAAGGTACCCCTAGTGGATTCAATACAATATCTACCGGTGTTCCGTCTTCCAGGAATGGCATATCTTCTTCACGAACGATTCTGGAAACGATACCTTTGTTACCGTGACGTCCAGCCATCTTATCCCCTACGTTCAGTTTACGCTTTTTAGCAATATAAACTTTAGCCAGCTTCATGATTCCTGCCGGAAGTTCATCTCCAATAGAAATGGCAAATTTCTCACGGTTTTTAACTCCCTGGATATCGTTGAATTTGATTTTGTAATTATGGATTAACTGTTTGATTAATTCATTCTTATCATTATCAACCGTCCAGTCGGAACCGCTAACGTTTACATAATCTTCCACTGAAGTCAGTAATTTATGAGTGAATTTCACTCCCTTACCGATGATTTCCTCATCCAGGTCATTGGTAACTCCCTGAGAAGTTTTACCGCTTACCAGCGTATTTAATTTTTCAATTAAAGTATTTCTCAACTCGTCAAACTTAGCCTTGTAAGTGTTTTCAATCTCTTCAAGCTTAAGTTTTTCTTCAGTTCTTTTCTTTTTATCTTTAATGTTTCTTGAGAACAGTTTTTTGTTGATCACAACTCCTCTCAATGAAGAGTCAGCTTTCAATGAAGCATCCTTTACATCACCGGCTTTATCACCAAAGATTGCTCTCAGAAGTTTTTCTTCAGGAGTCGGGTCAGATTCACCTTTTGGAGTGATCTTACCGATCATAATATCTCCAGGCTTCACTTCGGCACCAATTCTGATCATCCCGTTTTCATCAAGATCTTTAGTCGCTTCTTCAGAAACGTTTGGAATATCTGCTGTCAGTTCTTCCATACCTAATTTGGTATCACGAACTTCAAGAGAATACTCATCTACGTGGATTGAAGTAAACCAGTCTTCACGTACAACTTTTTCATTGATTACGATCGCATCCTCAAAGTTGTACCCTTTCCAAGGCATGAACGCCACCACTAAGTTTCTACCAAGAGCCAATTCTCCTTTTTCAGTAGCATACCCGTCACAAAGTACCTGTCCTTTTTCCACTACATCACCTACTCTTACGTTTGGTCTCAGGGTAATGGTTGTACTTTGGTTGGTTTTTCTGAACTTAGTTAAGTTATATGTTTTAGTAGCCGACTCGAATTGTACCAAATCTTCGTCTTCACTTCTTTCATATTTAATCGTGATCTTATCTGCATCTACATATTCTACCGTACCTGTTCCTTCAGCATTGATCAAAATTCTTGAATCTTTCGCCACCTGCTGTTCCAGGCCTGTACCTACAATCGGAGCCTGTGGCTTCAATAAAGGAACTGCCTGACGCATCATGTTGGATCCCATCAATGCACGGTTCGCATCATCATGTTCCAGGAACGGAATTAATGAAGCAGAAATACCGGAGATCTGATTCGGTGCAACATCGATAAGGTTTACCTGTGAAGGCTCCACTACCGGATAGTCACCATCTAATCTTGCAATAATTCTGTCTGTTAAGAATTCACCGTTATCATTCAGTTCAACGTTGGCCTGAGCAATTACTTTGTCTTCTTCGTCTTCTGCATTCAGATAAATAGGATCAGCTGCAAGATCGATCTTACTGTCTTCTACTTTTCTGTATGGCGTTTCGATGAAACCTAGTCTGTTGATCTTAGCATAGATCCCTAAAGATGAAATCAAACCGATGTTTGGTCCTTCCGGAGTTTCAATCGGGCAGATTCTTCCGTAGTGGGTATGGTGAACGTCACGAACCTCGAAACCTGCTCTTTCTCTTGATAAACCACCAGGCCCTAGTGCAGAAAGTCTACGCTTGTGCGTGATTTCTGACAGCGGGTTGGTCTGGTCCATAAACTGAGAAAGCTGGTTGGTACCGAAGAACGAGTTGATTACTGATGTCAAAGTTTTAGCATTAACAAGATCAAGCGGAGTAAAGATTTCGTTATCTCTAACGTTCATTCTCTCTTTAATCGTTCTCGCGATTCTTGAAAGACCTACGCCGAACTGTCCTGCCAACTGCTCACCTACCGTTTTAATTCTTCTGTTTGATAAGTGATCGATATCATCCACATCTGTTTTTGAGTTGACCAACTCAATTAAGTGTCTTACAATCGCAATAATATCTTCTTTCGTAAGAACTTCAGTAGTAGTAGGGATGTTCAGACTTAATTTTTTGTTTAATCTGTAACGTCCTACTTCCCCTAAAGAGTATCTCTGCTCGGAGAAGAATAATTTTTCAATAATTCCTCTTGCCGTTTCCTCATCTGGCGGATCTGCATTTCTTAACTGACGGTAAATATACTCTACTGCTTCTTTTTCAGAGTTCGTAGGGTCTTTCTGTAAGGTATTCTGAATAATAGAGAATTCATTGCTGTTTTCTTTGTGAATCAGGATCGATTTCACACCGGCATCCAGGATAAGATCCAAATGTTCTTTTTCCAGGATTGTTTCTCTGTCCAGGATGATCTCGTTTCTTTCAATAGAAACTACTTCCCCTGTATCTTCGTCTACGAAATCTTCGAACCATGTGTTTAGTACTCTCGCAGCCAATGTTCTTCCTTCTACTTTTTTAAGAGCAGCTTTAGAAACTTTTACTTCTTCTGCAAGGTCGAAGATCTGAAGGATATCCTTATCAGATTCGAAACCGATAGCTCTTAATAAAGTCGTTAATGGTAATTTTTTCTTACGGTCGATATACGCGTACATAACGCTGTTGATATCGGTTGTAAATTCCATCCAAGATCCTTTAAAAGGAATAATTCTTGAATAATACAATTTAGTTCCGTTAGCGTGGTAGGTCTGTCCGAAGAATACACCGGGTGAACGGTGAAGCTGCGTAACAATAACTCTCTCAGCACCATTGATGATGAAAGATCCACTAGGCGTCATGTACGGAACCGGGCCTAAATAAACATCCTGAACCACAGTCTGGAAATCCTCGTGCTCAGGGTCTGTACAATACAATTTAAGTCTTGCTTTAAGAGGAACGGAATACGTTAATCCTCTTTCCACACACTCATCGATTGAATAACGTGGAGAATCTACCAGATAGTCTAAGAATTCCAGTACAAACTGATTTCTTGAATCGGTAATCGGGAAATTTTCTTGGAACGTCTTGTAAAGACCTTCACTTCTTCTGTCTTCAGGAAGAGTATCAAGCTGGAAAAACTCACTGAAAGACTCGATCTGGATATCCAGGAAGTCAGGAGTGATGATTTTTCCTTTCGCTGAAGAGAAGTTGATTCTCTGATTTCCCCTAGATGTTGCTGTTGTTTTACTCATAAAACTTTTAAGAAAGGGTTAAAAAATATTTTGATTAATTACAAAAATATCAGAAGAAGAACAAGAAACAAGGTAAAAGTAATAAGGTAAAGTGTTTTGGCGCTCACGAAAGACCTTGGGCTCTTTTAACTTTGTACTTGGCTCTTTCCAACTGCAACACTGGTATATCTTTTCACAGCGTAATGCAAAATATTTTTATTACTTTTGAAACAAACTTGCCGGAATATCTATATATGCAAAAGCCCTTTCATTTTTTATGAAAGAGTTAAAATTCAATATTTTATAGATTTACAAACAATTATTCGCGCCAAAAGAGAATGCAAATGTACAAAAATAATTCTACGATTACAAGTTTTTCATAAAAATAAATTAGGTAACATACATTCGTTGTTTAGCTTACCTCATTGCATCGATCAACAATAAAAGATTAATCATATATTATAACAAAAAAGCCTGAGCAAAAACTCAGGCTTTATATTTTTCAGGTAAACTGTGGAATTATTTCAATTCTACTTCAGCACCAGCTTCTTCTAATTGCTTCTTAAGAGCTTCAGCTTCGTCTTTAGAGATTCCTTCCTTGATAGGTGCAGGAGCTCCGTCTACGATATCTTTAGCTTCTTTAAGACCAGCACCAGTTAAATCTTTTACCAATTTAACGATAGCTAATTTAGAAGCACCTGCAGACTTAAGAATTACGTCGAATTCAGTTTTTTCTTCAGCAGCTTCTCCACCACCTGCAGCAACTACTACAGCAGCAGCAGCTGGCTCAATTCCGTACTCATCCTTAAGGATAGTTGCTAATTCGTTTACGTCTTTTACTGTTAAGTTTACTAGCGTTTCAGCTAAATTTTTTAAATCTGACATTGTTGTAATGTTTTTGTTGATTATGTATTATTTTTTGAGTCTAATTATTCAGCAGCTGGCGTTTCGTCAGTGCTTTCTGCAGCAGGAGCTTCCGGAGCTTCAGCAGCAGGAGTTTCTTCCGCAGCAGGTGCAGCTTCTTCAGCTTTAGCTTCTACTGTTTCAGGTTTGTTTTGAAGAGCAGAAACAACTCTTTGAATTGGAGATTGAAGCAATCCGATGATTTCACCGATCATTTCTTCTCTAGACTTGATATTAGCTAACGCGTCTAGGTTGTTATCACCAACATAGAAAGTTTCCTGAACAAAAGCAGACTTCAACGCCGGCTTTTCTTCTTTCTTTCTGAATCCCTGGATTAATTTAGCCGGACCGTTTGCCGTCTCAGAAATCATTAATGCAGAGTTTCCTTTAAAAGTCTGGAACATTTCAGAGTAGTCTACTCCTTCCATTTGCTCCATTGCTTTTTGTAAAAGTGTATTTTTTACTACTTTTACTTTGATATTTTGTTTGAAAGCCTGTCTTCTGAATTCTGAAGACTTAGCAGCGTTCAATCCGTCTAGATCTGCTACGTATACTACTTTTGCATCCTGAAGCAAGTCTTTGATCTCTTGTATTGCTACAACTTTTTGGTCTTTTGTCATTGTCTTAAGGATTTATATTAGTTTACAGATTTAGTATCAATTGCAATACCCGGGCTCATTGTAGAAGACAAATAAATGCTTTTTACATAAGTTCCTTTAGCAGCAGTCGGCTTCATTTTGATCAATGTAGAAATTAATTCCTGAGCATTTTCCTTGATCTTAGCAGCATCGAAAGATACTTTACCAATACCAGCGTGGATAATACCGTATTTGTCTACTTTGAAGTCAATTTTACCTGCTTTTACTTCAGTTACTGCTTTACCAATTTCCATAGTTACAGTACCTGATTTAGGGTTAGGCATCAAACCTCTTGGTCCCAATACTCTACCCAAAGGTCCTAATTTACCCATAACAGCCGGCATGGTAACGATAACGTCAACATCTGTCCAACCGTCTTTGATTTTTTGTAAATACTCATCAAGACCTACATAATCAGCACCCGCTTCTTTAGCTTCTGCTTCTTTATCTGGAGTTACTAAAGCCAAAACTTTAACATCTTTACCAGTTCCGTGAGGAAGAGATACTACACCTCTTACCATTTGGTTTGCTTTTCTCGGATCTACTCCTAATCTTACAGCGATATCTACAGAAGCATCAAACTTTGCCGTGTTCACTTCTTTTACAAGAGCTGAACCTTCTTCAAGGTTATAGATTCTTCCTTTTTCTACTTTGCTTAAAGCTTCCTTTTGCTTTTTCGTTAATTTTGCCATTTCTATTAGTTTTAAGCGTTAAAAGTTGGTTTAGTTCCTGTTACTCTTAATCCCATAGATCTAGCAGTACCTGCAACCATAGAAACTGCAGAATCCATTGTGAAACAGTTAAGATCTGCCATTTTGTCTTCAGCGATTTTTTTCACCTGATCCCAAGATACAGCACCTACTTTGTTTCTGTTTGGTTCTCCGGATCCTCCTTTGATTTTAGCTGCATCCATAAGCTGGATCGCTGCAGGTGGAGTTTTAATAACGAATTCAAAAGATTTGTCTTCGTATACTGTAATTACTACAGGTAAAACTTGCCCTGGCTTATCTTGGGTTCTTCCGTTAAATTGCTTACAAAACTCCATGATGTTCACACCTGCAGAACCCAAAGCTGGACCTACTGGTGGAGAAGGGTTGGCAGCGCCACCTTTCACCTGAAGTTTTACCATTTTAAAGACTTTTTTAGCCATTTTTTGTTTTTTAAATTTGAATAATTAATGAGTTTGGAAGCATTTATTATTCAGCAGATTACCTACTCACATACAGTAAATCTACTTTTCGGATTGCAAAATTATGAAATATTTTTGAAATAGCAAATGGAAATTACTGATTTTTAGTAAGATTATGTGAAAAAATATTTTTTAATGTAAAACATACCGTTACCATGTATCTGAAGAAGTCACATTCCGTCAGGTATTATAGTTAGGCTGCATCCACAATCATACTGATTTAAAACCGCTGCGCAATGATGAGTGAAGTGAGAATACCTAGGAATAAAAAAAGACCGCAAAAGCGGTCCTGATATCTTGCAGTATAATGAATTATACTTTTTCTACTTGCATATAGCTCAACTCCATTGGCGTTTTTCTACCGAAGATCAAAACAGAAACTTCAATTTTCTTTTTATCTTCAAGAATTTTCTCAATCGTTCCGTTGAATCCGTTGAAAGGTCCGTCTATTACTTTCACGTTTTCCCCTACAATGTATGGAATCTCAAGATCGCTTGCAAATTCTGAAAGCTCATCCATTCTTCCCAACATTCTGTTTACCTCAGATTTTCTCATTGGAACAGGATCTCCGCCTTTTGTCAAACTCAGGAAAGAAATAACTCCCGGAATATTTTTGATAACGTGAGGAATCTCTCCCATCAGATCAGCTTCAATCATTAAGTATCCAGGATAGTAAGGTCTTTCTTTAGGAACTTTTTTTCCGTTTCTGATCTGAATAACCTTTTCCATAGGAATCACCACCTGAGTAACGTACTGCTCAAACCCTAAACGTTTGATTTCTGTCTCAATATAGTTTTTCACTTTATTTTCCTGTCCGCTGATTGCTTTCAGCACATACCATTTCAATTCGCTCATTATGGGAAAATACTTTTAT
>Ga0308157_10000536_pt1 | contig 120576 bp, 106 predicted proteins | sample PhyBR1_FD_201035 | JGI IMG/M metagenome (GOLD analysis project Ga0308157, IMG submission 201035) | Phyllosphere microbial communities from UC Gill Tract Community Farm, Albany, California, United States - DLSLB.R1 | ecosystem: Host-associated > Plants > Phyllosphere > Unclassified | place... | reverse complement strand
CCCACCCGGCCATGCCGGAAGGCGCAGCCGAAGGCATCATCAAGGGCATGTACCTGCTCACCGACGCCGGCAAGCCGAAGAAGGGCGAGCTGCGCGTGCAGCTGCTGGGCAGCGGCACCATCCTGCGTGAAGCCATTGCAGCGGCGGAACTGCTGGACAAGGATTTCGGCGTCACCGCCGACATCTGGAGCTGCCCGAGCTTCAACGAACTGCGTCGCGATGGTTTCGACGCCGAGCGCTGGAACCGCCTGCACCCGGAAGCCGAACCGCGCAAGCCGTACGTCACCGAGCTGCTGGAAGGCCGCCAGGGCCCGGTCATCGCCGCAACCGACTACGTGCGCGCCTACACCGACCAGATCCGCGCATTCGTGCCGGCTACCTACTCGGTACTGGGCACGGATGGCTTCGGTCGTTCGGACACCCGCGCCAACCTGCGTCGCTTCTTCGAGGTTGACCGTTATTACATCGCGCATGCGGCCATTGCGGCGCTTGCCAAGGACGGGAAGATGACGGCGAAGGATGTTGCCCGGGCTATCAAGCAGTATGGGATTGATCCGGAGAAGGCTAATCCTGTTGGGGTTTGATTTGAAGTTCTGTTTGTGATTTATACGCAAGAGGGCGGTCGAAAGGTCGCCCTCTTTAGTGCATTGGTTTGACGCGATTAGATGCGCGGATTCTCTGGGGGTTAGGGATGGCGGATGATGCACTTAAGCCACTGCTACGTTGGGCTGGTAGCAAGCAACGCCTGATTCCTTCATTGTTGGAGCGATTGCCGAACAAGTTCGATCGTTACATCGAACCGTTTGTAGGTTCTGCTTCGCTTTTTTTTGCTATTAAGCCAAAGAAGTCGTTGTTGTCAGATGTTAATCCTGACCTTGTTAACTTTTATACGCAAGTAAGAACTGATGCGGAGCGCTTGCATCAGCGGCTCAATGCAATGTCCATTGATGAGCTTACTTATTTGAAAGTAAGGCGGAAGTTTTCCGTGGAAGAGGATCTTTTTATCAGGGCGCTGTATTTCTGGTACCTAAATAGATGCTGCTTCAATGGTTTATATCGGACAAACGGCAGTGGAATTTTTAATGTTCCTTTTGGAAGTAAGCTTCCAAGTATCCCGACGCGTCAAGGTGTGTTGGATTGCGTGAGGCAGTTAAAGAAATCCCGAATTATTTGCTCCGATTATAAAGTTGCCATGGCAAAAGCAAAAGGTGGCGACTTTATCTACGTTGATCCTCCCTACAGCAGAGGGGGGGGCAGGAGTAGCGGGGAATATGGGCTCGGTGCAATGCAGGACTCAGAAATGGGTGAATTGTTGGAGCTAATAAGACAGGCATCTGGTCGTGGGGCGCAGGTGCTTCTCTCGTACAACGCCGATCTATCGCATGAGTTGCCTGGTTGGCAGAGCGAGATTTTGAGGGGGCGCTACCTGATTTCGGCGGATCCTAGTCGGCGAAAAGCCATACAAGAATTTACATTCAAAAATTACTAGTTTAGGTGTGGACTTATGGGGCAGATAAGGATAGCTGTACTTAGTGATCTGCACTTTGCGTCGGGGGAGGAGGGTAGCGCAGATGCATATGTAATTTTGAGTCGGCAGACGGTTCCAAAACAGAACCCCTATCGAGATGTCCTGGATCTCATTTCGAGAGAGAAACTTGTTGCGGATATAGTTCTCTGTCCTGGCGACATAACATACCAGGCGGATCAGGGGGCGCTGAAATCCGCGTGGGTAGCACTAAACGATGTAGCAACTAAGCTGGGAGCCAGGCATCTTCTCGCTTCCACAGGAAATCATGACATAAGTTCGCGGGACGGGCAGTCGAGTCCTGAGATCTGGGAGTACCTAAAGCAGCTGGATCCCAAGTATCCGGTGCCGGCTGCGAATAAGGAGCAGTGGCTTCATTATTGGGCTGAGCACTTTCTTGTCTATGAAGCGGACAAGCTTCGAATACTCTTGCTGAATTCGTGCAATTGTCACGCCAGAGGTGCGACAGAGTGGAATAATGGCAGAGTCACCGATTATACAATATCTCAGATTGAGGCAGCGCTGGATAGTACCTCGCCGGGGCTGCTCAATATATTGCTATGTCATCATCATCCTTCCAAGCATCCAGATATAAATCAATTTTTCTCTGATTATAGTGAGATGAAGCAAGGGCTGAAGTTGCTTTCTGTTCTAGGTGATCGGGATGAGCCCTGGCTGGTGGTCCACGGGCATAAACATAGTCCTCGACTTGGAAATGCAGAGGGTGTTTCAAGTAATGAGGTTACCATTTTCTCTGCCGGTAGTTTTAGTGCAGTTCTTCCGCCTCAGTACTTTCCTGGCGCGTCAAATCAGTTCTACATAATCGAAATTGATTCTGATTACGTGGAGTCGAACGGCGTCGCAGGAATAGTGCACTCTTGGGATTGGAGAGAGGGTAATGGTTGGTCCCGAGCTTCGCCAGATTCTCGGTACGGTTCCAGAATAGTTAGTGGTACGGGGTTTGGATATAACTGCAATGTGTATCGGGATGCTGCAAGTATTGCGGCGGCCTTTCCTGAAAAGAGCAGAATTAAATGGTCTGAAGTAGTAGGTGTACACCCCTGGGTACGGTATTTGGCCCCGAAGGATCTTTCGAGAATACTTGGTAGACTTAGAACCCACCACGGACTGGATAGTGTGGGGGATGGAAAAGGGATATTTCCAGAAGAACTGTTGAGGGAATGATATGAAAGAGCTGCAGGTTCAAGGTGAGCACTACAACGCTCGCGGGCTGTCCCCAGAGGCGGTGGCTCGATCATTTGTGGCTCCGACTCAATTTGAAGGGGTCATTTCTTTAAGTAATTGTGTATTGGTGGGGCCTAGGGGGAGTGGTAAAACGACCCTTTTGCGGATGCTAGATCCTCGAGCGTTGTTGGAATGGAGTGAGCTTGGCAAGGACTCATTCGGCGTTGACTACATCGGTGTTTTTGTGCCGATTGATGCAGTGTGGGTCAGTTCGCTTTCAAACGCGCTCAAGTCGATAAGTGAAGAGGAAGATGCCGGCGCGTATCTAGCGGTCTATGCACTATCTGCAGCACGTTCATTGGTAGACATAATTAGGTGGAGAGTTGGTGAATCGAGCGCGGCTAGTAAATTCCATGTAGTTATAAGCGACGAAGTTGAAGTGCAACTAGTACGGCAAATTTCACGGATGTGGTTGCCGTATGCGGAGGTGGCTCGGAGTTTTCTGGAGTTAAGAGTCAAACTGTCGATTGAAATTGCGGAGTTTCCTCGTAAATGGCATCGGTCTGATCATGAGGCTCGGCAGGGCGTTGCAGATAACTATGCCAATCCGCTTGATTTGATTGCTGCAACCTGCGATGTCTTTAATGTCTGTGTTGGAGAGGAAGGGCGTAAATGGGCTCTCCTATGTGACGAGCTAGAGATAGCTCCATTATGTATACAGAAGATTCTGTTTGGTGCGCTTCGGGCAGCTCCGCAGCCTCTGCTTCTTAAGTACTCAATCACTCCGAGGAAGCAGATCCCATTAGGAAGTCTCTCTGAAATGTCATTGCCAGCGAATGACTATGAGGTGATTTCCTTGAGTCACGCTACTCGGGAAGAGGGTGCTTCCGAGCGAGGACGAGAGGCGTTCTGCCTCGCGCTTTGGCATGGAGTGGTTCAGGAGGTATTGCCGTCCCGCTTTGAGTCGCTAGCCAACCCTTTCAAGGTCTTTGAGGAGCCAGTTCTTGGTGGTCAGGGGGTGGTCCGCCGACGTGATAAAGGCGTCGGTGAGAAGCGGAATCTAGATGACCGATTCGGAACTATTTTTCGTGAGCTGGCGGAGAAAGACGAGAGCTTCCGCAATTTTGTTGTTAGGCGCGGAGTTGTTCTCAACGATTTAAATGCTTGTCCGGCATCGGTGAAAGACTCGGTTGTTCGTAAGGTGAGGCCGCTTGTCGAGATTAGGAACTATTACCTATTTTTTGATGGGGAGGGGTTACGGCGTAGCTCCAGAAAGGCATCTGCGCCATATTGTGGTGGTAAGAGAATATTCGCAGTTTCAGAGGGGCACCCGCGGTGGCTTAAGTACACTCTAGCTGCGATGTTGTCCAATGTTACGGGCAGTGGTCACATACGTGTTGTTGACCAAGGCCGTGAATTAGACAATTCCGTCTATCGAATCGATGCGCGGTTGAAGGCACTGCCGGTCAAAGATAGGTCCATTAAGGAATTTATTGATAAGCTCGGACTGTATTTTAGGGACCAGGTCCTTGGTAAGGAATTTCGGGCTGATCCATATCTAAGCTTCTACGTTGATGATGATGTAAGTGCTGAGGTATTGGAGTGCTTGGAGCAAGCTTTGTATATAGGTGCCGTGATTCCGATGCAAGAGGATGTTTTTGATGTGTTTACTAGAGGTCTCGTAGGTCAGCGATTTAGGTTGTCCAATTGGCTCGCGCCCCTCTATAAACTTCCGCTTCTGGCGGGGAAAGCGGGTAGTTTGAATTCAATTATGAGATATTCCAGTCATGAGGCACGCGAAGATGAGCCTCAGCTTTCGTTGAGGTTTCAGGAATGACGCTCTTATTTTTGCATGTGGACCCAGAAGATAAGTTCGATTTGATATTGGCGATCTGTGGGTATGAGTCGCGGTCGAGTTATATTCTGGAAGCGAAATCTGCGGATGGTGTTGAAAAGGTGGCAGTCGGATACGGGGCTGCGGAGCAACTTGCTTTTGCAGAAAATCGGGAAAGATTTGAAAAGTCTGGCTACAGGGTGGATATTGTACGCGAGGCCGACTACGAGACTTACATTGAATCTCTGGTGCGGTCGGTTCGAGGTGCGAACCTGTCACCAATAAAGGTTTTACTTGACATATCATGCTTTACGAGGCTCAGGCTGGCGCAGACAATAGAGGCACTTTTCGAGGCTGGCCCCTTTGAGTTGGAGGTATTTTATTCTTTGGCATCATTCGAAGCGCCGGCGTTGCAGGATCCTCAGAATGAATTTCTTTGCCCCGTGACTGAATATCTTTCGGGTTGGACGGGTGAAGAAGACAAAGCGGTGGTTCTAGTCTCTGGTTTAGGGTATGAGCAGACCATGGCGCTAGGCATAATGGAGCACATTGATCCATATGATCTTTGGCTTTTTTCGCCGGAGTCGCCGATTGTGGAATATGACGAGGCAGTCTATAAATCAAATTCTTTGTTGCTTTCAACTGTTTCTAAATCTAACGTTCTCGGTTACCCGGTAATGCATGGGGATGTTCTTTCGGCAAAGATATTGTCTTTAGTTGATTCGCTGCGCCGCGAATACAGGTGCATTCTCATGCCTCTCGGTCCTAAGATATTTGCTTTTGCGTGTATTTTGGTTGGATGTATTTACCGTGACGTCTCTGTTTGGCGTGCGAGCGCTGGTGTTCATTTTTTGCCAAAGGATAGAAAGGCATCTGGAGTAACTTCGTCATTTAAGATCGGATATTCTGGGAGTGGGGAGGTCGAAGTTCACTCGGGCGACTAGTCATTGTCGAATCCTCGTATTTCTGTCGCCTGCCCGTAAACTTGATCCAGGCACTCTTAGAGGTCTCCGGGCAAACTAGCCCCAAGGAGACCACTGATGCGAAAGAGCAAATTCACCGAGAGTCAGATCGTTACGACGTTGAAGCAAGTTGAGGCTGGAAGGCAGGTCAAGGATGTCTGCCGTGAACTTGGCATTTCCGATGCGACTTACTACGTCTGGAAGTCCAAGTACGGCGGTATGGAAGCTTCGGACGTGCGGCGGTTGCGGGACGTTGAAGCTGAGCACGCAAAGCTCAAGCGGATGTACGCCGAATTGGCGATGGAGAATCATGCGCTGAAGGATCTGATTGCAAAAAAGCTTTAGACCCGGCGCATAAGCGCCCGCTCTTGGCCTGGCTGCAGGACCGCCCCGGCTGGAGCGAGCGCCGGGCCTGTGCGGCGATTGGGATGCCACGGTCGACGGTACGCTACCGCCATCGACCGGATCGGGACGAAGAGGTGATCGCGTTATTGGCCGAGCTCTCTGAGCGTTTTCCGGAGCGCGGCTTCGGCAAGCTGTTTCAACTGATTCGTCGCCGCGGTTTGGTCTGGAATCACAAGCGTGTCTGGCGTGTGTACTGCCTGATGAAACTCAATCAGCGTCGGCGAGGGAAGAAGCGTCTTCCAAACCGACACCCGATGCCGTTGGTGGCCGGTGAGCAGATCAACGGCAGCTGGTCGATCGACTTCATGTCCGACGCGCTTTGGGATGGGCGACGATTCCGTACATTCAACGTGATCGACGATTTCAGTCGAGAGGCATTGGCCATCGAAGTTGATCTGAATTTGCCGGCTACACGGGTCGTTCGCACTTTGGAGCGAATTGCGGGGTGGCCATCCCGCAAAGCTTCGCCTGAACAACGACCCCGAATTCATCGCCCTTGCGCTGGCGGAATGGGCCGAGCGCAAGAACATCGCGCTGTATTTCATCGAGCCAGGACGGCCGATGCAGAGCGGCTTCATCGAACGCTTCAATGGCAGCTTCCGACGTGGCGTGCTGGATATGCAGGTCTTCCGCAACCTCGGAGAAGTGCGCGAACAGGCGGGTCGGTGGCTGGCCGATTACAACACCGAGATACCTCACGACAGCCTCGGCGGGCTGACGCCCGCCGAATTCCGCCAGTACCACGAACCGGAAACCTCTAATTTAGCCTGGCATAGAAATACGGGAAGTCGACAGGGATTACCGTCCCCGGGGGGCAAGTGGTCAAACTATTCTTCAGTTAAGGATTTCATTGCGTCGGCGATATCTGCAATTGGAACTATAACGGTAGTGAATATTTCATAAGTCAGATCTTTTACCGTTGTTTCCTGGGAACTTTGTTGGGTTATGGTTCCAAGTAAACAGCCGCTCTCTTCGTCAAATACCGATGCTCCGCTTACACCAGGTGGAAGAAATGCGGTTATCGCATGCGAAGACTGTTTTCCTTTGTAGGAGCTAACGCTATCGTTTGAGCCATATGAGTGAATAATTATGGGCGATCCGTCCTTCGCCGCGGCAGCTACGATTACTGGTTGTCCCGCGCGCAGAGGGTTGCTACAAAATGACAAGCGTGTTCGCTCTTCACGGGGTTTGCTGTCAGCAATAGGAATGATATCTAGAACAGCGAAATCTAATTCCGATGGGTGGTTTCCATGCCTAATTTTGGCGGGTTTTTTTTCGCCTGAGGCGATGATATCTATTGAAAAAGTTTCGTCTTTTCGAAGGTCGTCTGGGAATAAGTGCGAAACCGTAAGTATCGTATTGGTGTCAAGCCAGGCTCCAGTTCCATGAATAGTGGATGCCCGCTCTGGTAGGTCCAACTGGATATGTACAGCGCGCATTGGTATGTTAAATGAGGATGACGCGTCCGCGGCTGAGGTCATTGAGAGAAGAATCGAAATGGCAGGTACAAAAAACCACCGGAATTCATTTTTTGGCATTGTTATAGTCTAAATTGAATGAAAGGGGGGTGGGGCCCAGGTGGATAGCGGGTTTAGAGGATGGCTAAATTTTATTTTGCCCCTTGTCGGAATTAGTCAGAATCAGTATCTTTACCTCTTGAGTGCATAACCCTGTTTATCACTTTTTTTGGCGAAAACCGCGCGGTGATGCTCTAGAAATTGCGCTTGCTCATATCTAAAACCGTCGAGCTTTTTGTGGCGATCAATGCCCCAGCGCTCCAGTACATCCTGAGACAGTGACTGGTGAAAGCACATACGCCCGTTGTCTTCAAACGTCATAAGGTGGTCGTCAAATAGCGCGTCGATATGCGGTGACAGCAAGATGCCGTTATGACCATTGAGGCGTTCGATGTTGCTAGACGTACGCCAGGGCTTGATATGACTTGCGATAAGTACCCGGCTATCTTCCACGCCGGTTACCCGGCAAGCGGACTCCAACAACATCACGCGCTTTCGGTACAAGCCTTGGCCTACGCGTGCTTTGGCTAGGTGCAGGCGCTGTGTCTCAAGCACGTTTGGATCGTGCTCGATCACGCGCAAGTCCTCTAGTAGCTCCGGTGCAGGCACATGCTCAATGGCGGGATGATGGACCCAAGGTTTCGGGTCGATCTTGAGAAGTGCAAGCAGAATATGGCCCAACGCTTCGCTGATCGCGGCTAGGTAGCAGCCTTGGTTGCCGTGCCCTGTAGCTTTCTGGATGGGGGAATGCTTTTCTGGCAGCAGTGGGGCTATTTGCTGCAGGTGATCGACAGGGCGCAAAGGCTGGGTCACCTGCTCGAAATGCACGTCGACTAGCCAGCCAATATCCGACCAGTTGTCGCCTACGGTGCCAAATTCCTCGGGCTTTGGGGCCGGTAGCGCAGCAGCGGTGACAGTGCCGACATATGCGACGTACCCCGAGCCGTATGAAAACACGGTGTCGCCAACCTTTGCGTGGCGCATGTTTTCGTAGCTCTGGTTGAACGCACCATTAGCGTTCCGGAACGGAGACCACAGATAGCCTCCGCGAACCTCGTGGGTACGAGTCTGCTTGTGATTAACCCACCAGAAGCTCATCGGCCTGCCTCAATGCCCAAAATAAAGTTGGCTAGTTGGGAAGCAGCAAAGATCGCAATTGCCATTCAGATTTTCCCCCTTTCGGGGGATGGTAGGCGAGCGAAGGTAAATCTTCCATCTCAGCCGGTGGGACTAACCCAGGGCAATCTCGCTGCTCTTTGGTCAGCAGGAGTGAGAAATGGAGAGCGAGAAGGGATTTGCCGTCTTGGAATACCTGTATCGGGATGCAGGCAACTGGAAGACGCATGGCGCGGTGTTGCTGCGCGGCAAGGTGCGAGACGCCAGTGCGGCGATTCGCTCCTGTTTGGAGCAGGGAGAGTTTTTCGTGCCGGAGCAGGTTTTGCTGCCAGCCCTGCATCCGCAGCACTGGCGCGACCATGAAGATGGTCCTAACGATTTGGATCATGCGTTTCATGAGTTCGCGGGGCTGCGGGATGCCTGTGAAGAGGACTTGTTGTCCCTGTCGCCGTGCGGATCGCTCGTGCAGCTGGTTTCGTTGTTTGTAGCGGCGCAGGGGAGGTGGGATGTGCACTGTTCGCGGTACTTGGATTGAGGCATGGTCGAGTAAAACCGGGGTCAGAGTCGGGTTTCGTGCCGAAACCCGACTCTGACCCCGGTTTTACCCCCGACCAACGTAAGAGTTCCCGTAATCGTTTACATAACCCGTCCAGCCCGCCGCAAACCCCGTAACCCCAACCGAATTCGGTACGATACGCGCGGGGACAACGCGGTGCCGGGGATCAGCGGCAGCGTTGCGAGTTCTTGTTTGGCATCCGTCGTTCCACATGGGGTGGACCAGCGCGCCTTCGCCTGCCTTTTTGTCGAACACCCAATGATCGCCACCCTCCTAGTCGGCATGCTCTGCGTTTACCTGCTGAGCTTCACCGTGATGTTCCTGCTCATCAGTCGTCGCCTGCAGGACGAGAAGATGGGCATGGACGTGTTCGGCGTGGGCAACCTGATGCTCGGCGGGGCCTATGTGCTGCAGCTGATGGAGGGTGCGCCGGGCTGGAGCTGGCTGAGCATGGTCAACCACACGCTCACGCTGTGCTCGCTGCTGGCGTATTGCGTGGGCGGGGCGCGGTTCTTTGGCCGCTCCACGCCGCTGGCGATGCCCTTGCTGTACCTGGCCGTGGGCTACAGCCTGTTGCAGATCCTGGTGAACTGGACGCTCGGCCCGGTGGCGCGCTACGTATTGCTGGCCGGCACCTGTGCGGTGTCCTTCGTCGGCATGGTGGCGGTGCTGCTGTACGGTGTGCGCAGCTTCGCCAGGGACCTGCGCGGTGAGGTTCTGCTGTTTGCCGGCTTGATCAGCGGCATCTGCGTGCTGAACGTCATCAAGCTCAGCAAGCTGCTGTCCGGCGGCTTCGAGGCGCTGAGCATGGACGGGCAGTTCTCGATGATCTTCTACGTCTATATGTGCTCGCTGGCGACCATCCTGCCGCCATCGATCGTCTGGCTGGTACTGCGCCGCCTGACCGACAGGCTGCGCGGCATTGCGGCCCACGATCCGCTTACCCAACTGCTCAACCGCCGTGGCCTGGGTACGGCGCTGGATGCCTGCTTCCGGCGACCGGGTACCACTGCGCGCTTGCTGCTGATCGACGTCGACCATTTCAAGCGCATCAACGACAACTACGGCCATCAGACCGGCGACGCGGTGCTATGCGGCGTGGCCGAGGCCCTGCGTGCCTCGGTGCGCAAGGACGACCTGCTGTGCCGGCTGGGCGGCGAAGAGTTTGCCGCCATCTGCGTGGGCGCCAACGAAGCCTCGGCCCTGCGCGTGGCCGAGCGTGTACGCAGCAGCATCGAACAGGCGGTGATGCTGCAGGGCCCACGCTACGAAGGCCTGCGCTGCACCGTCACCATCGGCGTCTCCGACAGCTTCTCCAGCGAAGCCGGCCTGGCCCACGCCATGCAACAAGCCGACGTAGCCCTCTACCGCGGCAAACACACCGGCCGCAACCGCGTAGAGCAAAACCGGGGTCAGAGTCGGATTAACGCGGCGCTGGATACGGTGCACTAGTCGGCTGCGCCGGCGGTGGATTGCTGGCACGCTTGGGCCATGCCGAATCACCCGGCGGTGGCTGAACATCAAGGAAAGTGGCATGCGGCTGTGGTTCGTACTTGCGTTGCACAGGTCATGGTTTGCTTGGCGTGCTGACGTTCGCGCCTTGTTCGCACGTCGTCGCATCCGCACTCCGCATTCGCTTCTCAGCCGTACAGGCCCGGAGCACGCTGAAGCCTTGCGGCATCCGCGTCGCCATTGGATGGCCGGGACCGCGCTGCTTCTGCTGCTTGGCCTGATCCTGCCGACGACCGCCGCTGCGCAAGGGGAGGACCTGCCAACCCGCGTGGTGATCAGCTACCAGCACATGGGCTGGGACATGATCGAGGAGAGCTTCGCGCTCGAGCGGCTGGCCGGCAGGCAGAGCTACACCTTGCAAGGTAGCTATGAGGACCGCGCTGGCGGTAGCAAGCGAGTGCACCGTGATGTCGATGCCGCTGCGGTAGCCGCCTTGGTTGAAGCGGTTCGGGAGCCTGCTTGGGATCGTGGGCGCGGCATTCGCGGCGTGGCCGCGCGCTACCGTCGCGGGCAGTTGATCCCGAGCGGAGACTGGGAGACCTTTCCGCCGAATGGCTGCAGCAAGGCTGCGCAGCGCCTGGTCGGTGCCCAATACGTCAAGAACATGGGCGTGCTGGCACTGGTGGACGACCTGTACGGCAACGGCATCAGCTGGACCGATGACTATCCCTTCGCGGTCATTCAATTGATCTGGGCCGATGGGCGCCGACAGGTCTTGTACTCGGATTCGCAGAAGGCGCTGATGCTGCCTTGGCGTCTGGGCGAACCCGGGATTGAGCATGGTTCGGCAGCGGAGACCTGGTCTATCCCGATCAGTGAGCATGTGCGAGCGCTGCTACCGGTCAATAGTTTTCTGCATACGCGTCTTGATGGCGTGGAGGCGATGGCGCGCAAAATCGGCTACCGGGTTGAGCACGCTGTGCAGCTGCAGTGCAGCGCGGACCTCGAGAAGCGCGAAGCCCGGAAGTAGAGCCCTGGCTCCGCGTCAGTAGGATCAATGCTGGAGCGAGACGCTTGATTGACTGCATTTTTCCTTTCGTAGCCGCTACACGCATTCAGGCGGTCTCCCTACGCGGATCGCCATCATCCAGAGCGGAGTGCGTCTTGCGTGTAAGGACGGAACTCTCAATCATCTACAAGCGGATCCAATGCTGCAGTAGATGAGGTGGTACGTCCTCCGGAGCGTCCTTGGATTGATGCACACCTTCGCTCAATGTCCTTGGTGCGCACGCTCAAGAAAACATGCGGGGAATCGCCACAGTCAAGCGTGGAATGCTTGCGCATTTCGCGCTGGGCAGGTCGTCACCCACAGATATGAAAGTCCCCCGGAGTTCGGAGTCTCGCCACAGATGAAGTTCGAGCGCAGTCGCCTACAGAGCGGCGCTGCGATAGAGATAGTCCTCAAGGAGAGAAGAATGGACATTCAAAGGAAGCTATTTGCAGTAGTCATATCTGGTGTCGCGTGCATTGGTCACGCTGCCGAAAGGAATCCACCCAATCGGGATCATGAAGAGCCGCTGGCGGACTTGCCTGCGTCGAGCACGGTTATTCCGGGGTCCATCGTCGCCAGCAGCGACTATCTTGTCTTTGAGTCGGTTGATGGAACCGGAAAGTCATACAGTGCCGAGTACGATTCAACGACTTCAACGGTAACCGCCATCAGCGGCGGTAACATGATTCAGAAGAGGTTGAGCCCTCATGAAATGCAGATTGCCAACGGCAAGGCTCAGCACGCGGTTGGTGTAGGGGCGGGGTCGCTGGCTTTGATACCGATTTTCATGGGAGCAGCCTGCTATATCAATGACCAAATCACAAAGCACAGTGTGATCAGGGCATGTGCCGCGCAAGGTTCGACTCCGGTGATGGATAACACCGGGCTATGCGGATTTGGTGCTTCCTATCGGTGTGAGAAGCTACCGGATCCTCCTGTCCCCAAGCCGGCTCCTACGCCAGTGCCGGGGCCATCAGGCTCTTACGGGGGCATATGGGGTAGTGATGGAAATGGCGGCTACTACCCAATTGGGGCGAGCGACTATTGGTCAGTCTGGACCTATGACGATGACTGGTTTTGATGAATTGGATAATCGCGATTGTCGAGCGTCGTTTGGAATGCCTGCTCACCCTCACCAACCTTCCTGGCGGGCATGACAATGCGCCCCGCAATCGTGCGTAAAGTGAGGTTGTTGGACCGTGCAATATGGCTGTTTCTGCAGGGGTGCTTGGCAGCATTCGCGGTTCTCTGTGTGTCGTTCGCTATCGCCCTGTCGTCAGCTGTGTCGGGTCCGTACTCCATGGACGTCACTTTTGATCTTTTGCCGGCATCAGTAGAGTTCAACCAAGTCGACTGGAGCCAAGCGGATGACGACCAGGGTATTCGTTGTTCTGACGAAACGCGGGTAGTCAATGATGGATTCAGCTGGGTACGATGTCATTTTGTTGCCAATGAGATCAACGATGCGAAGGAGTATCTGCATCGGCAAGGGATGCAAACCGGGGATGTCTATCGAAACATTCGGATAAGGCCGGTCAATGGTGGCTATGGCTTCTATGTGACGTCTGTAGTTGTGGTAGCTGTGTTGATCACTCTGCTGATGCGATTCTTCGGCTGGCGCTTGTCGTCGGAGTTGAAGTTGATACGCGATCTTGGATGGCGCGCACTTGCTGTGTTGGTTGCACCCACAGCACTCTGTATGGTCTTGGCTTGGCTGATTTTCTGGGGGGGCGGCGTTGAAGCGAGTCAATTGACTGTCCAATCGTTAAGTCCTTCCGATCGAGTCTCCATGATGGTGGCGGCAATCTTGATTGCCCCAGTGCTTGAGGAGCTCCTGTATAGGGGATTGGTCTTTGATCTCCTGCAACGCGCCAACGGGGCGGTGCCAGCCTGCATGGTGGGTACCGGCTTGTTTGTCATCTCGCATGGGGCAATGGAGTTCTGGGATAGCGGGACTCCGCGGCTTGTGACGCTTGGGGTCGCTTCAGTCTGCTTGTACCTAATCAGAGTGCGGTTTGGGTCGCTCATCCTCTGTATCGGTGCACATGCCGTCTTCAACGCGGTTGTAGTGCTCGCCTGGCTGTCCGCTTCGGGCTGATCGGAATCGAAAAGGGGAAGGGCCGGTGTAAGAGTTGGGTTTGTGCAACAGGCAAGAGTTGGTTTCTTTAGCTCGGGGAAAAATTGGCCTAGCAGAGCTCACTGAGCAGAAAACCACACGTTGGCCGCTGTAGGTCGAGGGGGAGGACGTCATGCGGGTGTGCACTTGATCTGAGTGATCCATCGGCCAGCGAACTCCGGAGGCGGCACCTTGCTTTTCTGGGGACTCCACTCTAACCCCGGTTTTGACCTATGCTCCGCCTACCAGCGGGGGCTGGGTAACCAAGGAAGGGGGGCGATATGCGGTTCTGGTTAGCGCTTGTGCTGTGTGTTGTGTCGGCAGGAGTACGGGCCGGTGAAACCATCGATCTCACGCCTTTCGTGCAGCAGGACGTCTATGAGTGGGTGAAGATTTCGCCCGATGGCAAGCACTTTGCGGTGACCAAGCCGCTGGAAGACCGCACTGCGCTGCTTATCCTGCGCCGCGAGGATAATGCCTTCACCGCCAAGATCATGGGCGGCCCGGATTCGGTGGTTGACGATTTCTGGTGGGCCAACGATGAGCGGGTGGTGGTGTCGCTGTCGCGCAAGCAGGGTTCGCGTGATGAGCCGGTGTCGGTCGGCGAACTGTATGCGGTGAATGTGGACGGCAAGTACAGCATGTTGCTGGCCAGTCCTTATGGCGTGCGCACGCAGCCTGGGCTGGTTACGGAGATGCGCAATACCTTCGAACAGTCGGTCTACATGCTCGATCCGCTGGCGGGTGATACACGCAACGTACTGGTGTCGGCAGTACCGGTGGCGAGTGATCCGGTCGTCCGTATCGAAAAGCTCGACATCTACAGCCGCAACCGCGTGCGTATTGCCGAGGTGCCGGTGCAGCGGGCGAGCTTCGTGTCCGACCAGGCCGGTGAAGTGCGCTTTGCGGTGGGTGCCAAGGCCGACAACGTTTCCAAGCTGTTCTACCGCGAGGCGCGCGGGCAGGACTGGCGGCTGATCAACGATGAAGGCAGCAGCGGCCATCGGCGTTTCCCGCTGGGCTTCAGTGCCGACGGCAAGCTCGCCTACCTGCAGGTGGAACATGCCAGCGGGCCGGACAGCATCGTGTCCTGGGACCCGGCCAGCGGTGCCGAGGTGGAGTTGCTGCGCGATCCGCTGGTTGACCCCTACCAGGTCCTCTACGACCTGGATGGCAAGACGCCAATCGGCGCCTCGTACATGAACGAGCGTGTCAGCAACCGCTTCTTCGACGAGACGGCGCGTACTGCGCGATTTTACCGCAGCCTGGAAAAGGTCTTTGTCAACGACGCGGTACGCATGACCTCGTCGACCAGCGACGGGCGCTATGTGCTGTTGTTCGTGTGGAGTGACCGCAACAACGGCGATTACTTCCTGTTCGATACGCAGGAGCGCAAGGCCGATCGGATGTTCAGCCGCCGCGAGTGGTTCGAGCCGCAGCAGGTGCCGCCGTCGCGCTACATCAGTTTCCGCGCCCGCGATGGCATGCAGCTGCATGGCTACCTGACCGAGCCGTTGAAGCCCGCGAACGGGCCGCGGCCGATGGTGCTGCTGCCACATGGCGGGCCGTTCACCATCTTCGACCAGTGGCGCTTCGATGACGACGCGCAGCTGCTTGCAGCGGCCGGTTACGCGGTGCTGCGGGTCAATTACCGTGGCTCAGGCAACTACGGCCGCGCGTACACCGAGGCCGGGAGCCGCGAATGGGGGGCACGCATGCAGGACGACCTGGCCGATGCCACCCGCTGGGCAATCAACGAAGGTGTCGCCGACCGCGAGCGCATCTGCATCTACGGCGCCAGCTACGGCGGTTACGCCGCTTTGATGGGCGCGGCGCGCGACCCGGATCTGTACCGCTGCGCAGCCGGCTATGTCGGCGTATACGACCTCGAGCTGATGCATCGCAACACCTCCCAGCGCAGCCAATCCGGCCGAACCTGGGCAGGCGAATGGCTGGGCGAGCGCGGCGATCTGGGCGCACGTTCACCGGTATTGCTGGCCGACCGCATCAAGGTGCCGGTGTTCCTGGCAGCAGGTGGCAAGGACGAGCGCGCACCCATCGAGCACAGCAAGCGCATGGAACGCGCCCTGAAGAACGCAGGCGTACCCGTGGAAACCCTGTACTACCCGAACGAAGGCCACGGCTTCTACACCGAGCCGCACCGCCGCGAATACTACGCCCGCCTGCTCTCCTTCCTAAGCCAGCATCTGGGCGGAGCAAAAGCAAAACCGGGGTCAGAGTCAGGTATTCGCAGCTCGGCGAACTGATCAGCGCAAGGTTGCCACTGCAGTCGATGCACTAGCGCGCCGGCCCCGCTTTCCGGGGCCGGCCACTCTTGCCAGGCGTCAGACTGCGGCCCAGTTGCGCTTCGATGGCTGCACGGAAGCGATCGTTGCCCATGGGCTGTTGGCGGTTGAGGTGGTCACGGAAGCTCGCGGCGTCTTCGTCGCTCACCTGTTGAACGAATTCGCGGTATGCCGCCTGTCGCTGCGTTTCGCAGGTACCCAGCGCGACGTAGCAGACGTGGGCTTGTAGGGCCGGGTTCGCCATACCGAAGGCATTGTGCCGGTGGCTTGACCACGGGTAATCGGCGGATCGCTGCACCATTCCAGCGCGCACGGGATTCAACTCGATGTAGCGGTAGCAGCGCAGAAGGTGCTCGTCATTTGCGATCAGGTGCGATTTGTAGCGGCCCTCCCACAGCGTGCCGGTACGCTCATACGCATCGTTGATGTAGCGGACATAGCGCCGGCCCAATGCCTGCATCAGCCCGCTGATCGCGCCGGATTCAGCGGGCGTCATCAGCAGATGGACGTGGTTGGTCATCAATACATAGGCGTGCACGCTGCATTCGCGCTCGATGCTGAGTGTGTGCAGATCCTGCAGGTAACGCATGCGATCGATGTCGCGGAAGAAGCATGGTTGCCGGTCGTTGCCGCGCTGAATCACGTGCTGGGTTACGCCTGGTGGATCAATTCGTGGTCGCCTTGCCATGTTGAACTCCGGTGGCCGTTCGTCTGCAACGCTAAGGCGACTGGTGTGGTGGATCGATCCGGGGAGTGGGCTGTTTGCTGTAAGAACCTGACTCTGACCCCGGTTTTGCTCTAACACGCCGGCACCAGCCAGCCATTCCCGTTCGACAACGGCGCAGCGAGCTAGGACACCCTTCGTGCCCTATCAAGGAAGCTCGCAATGTTGAAATCCCCCCTGTTCCGTTCCGCTGCGCTCGCGCTGGCGGTCTCTCTTGCGGTAGTTGCGCCGGCTGCTTCGGCAACCTCGCCGGTTGCTGCAACCAGTAGCGCTACCACCAATGTGCAGCGCCAGGCCGTCGCCAAGGGCCTGTACGAACTGGCTTACAGCCCCGCGCAGAACGCCGTTTTCGTCGCGTCGTCCGGTGGTTTTGGTGATGCTGCCGGCCCGGCCCAGGTATTGCGTCTGGACCCCACCACGCTCGCCGTGCAGCAGCGCATTCCGCTGGAGCGCAAGGGCTTCGGTGTAGTGCTGGATGATGCGAACAATCGCCTCTACGTCGGCAACACCGTCGATACCTCGGTGACCGTGGTCGATACCGCGCAGAACAAGGCCATCGGCACCGTGCAGCTGATGGAGAAGGTCACCGGCAAGGACGGCAAGTCCTATTACAGCCATGACCTGCGCGAGCTGGTGGTGGATGCGCCCAACCATCGCCTGTATGTCACCGGTCATTCGCAGGAAGGCAGCGTGCTGTTTGTGGTCGATACGCAGTCGTTGCAGCTGATCGACACCATTGAGGGGTTGGGCAAGGCCAAGGCGCCGGGCCTGGCACTGGACGCGGCCGGCAAGCGCGTCTACACCAGCAATCTGCTTGGCGAAGTGGTCGCCGTGGGCACTGACAGTGGCAAGGTTGAACAGCGCTTCCAGGTCAGTGCCGAGCAGCCGATGAACATCGCGCTTGATCCTGCGGGCACGCGTTTGTTCGTCACCGACCAAGGCCTGGAGATGATCCGGAAGTACCAGGGCAGCAGCATCGAAGGCTTTGTCTCGCGTCATCCGGGCAAGCGCGTGCTGGTGCTGGACCGCAGCAGCGGCGCTGAACTGGCCAGCATCCCGACCGACGCTGGCCCGCTCGGCATCCTGCTGGATGCACCGCGCAAGCGCCTGTATGTGACCAACCGCGAAGCAGGCAGCGTCACCGCCTACGACAGCGACAGCTACCAACAGGTGGCCAGCTGGTCGGTGCCGACCCATCCGAACAGCCTGGCGCTGGATGCGAAGAACAACGTGCTCTACGTCAGCATCAAGAATGGTGAAGGCGACCCGAAGGGCGCAGAGGAAGCCGTTGCCCGCATCGACCTGGGCAGCTGAAGCAGAAGCATTTGCAGCATCTGATTGCTGCGCGGGCCGGGGCAGCACGCCTGCTGCCTCGGCCCTTCTTTTTGCGTGGTAGCGAGAACGGGCTCGAAGGTCCTGCGCGTTTGGATTGCTCGCGTAGTCGTTGGAGCCCTTCCTTCGTCTTGCGAACCTGGCTGGGATGGTGGGCTGGCTGGCTGGCGGGACAGGGGAGGTGCATGCGCGACTTCCGTATCGATCACGGCATGGCAGAAGGAAGAGGGGTTGCTTCATGCGGGCGGCGATGCAGCGGTGGCCGAGCCGCCTTTTGACGCAGTCCTTGGGGGACTTGCAGCCCCAGCGTGTGTACGCCTTGGATAGACGTCTATAGAATTCCGCTCGGGGAAACACCAGCATCTTTTTCCTGCGTCTCTCTTGGCGCGGTATTGGACTCCTGTCCCTGCAACCATCCTTGTCGAAATGGAAGTCGAGTAAATGCAGATTCGTTTGTTGTCGCTGGCCTTGCTGGCGTTTGCGTGTGTGGATGTGCGTGCGGATGTCGGTGCAGGAGAGAGCCCCGCTGCCCCTGAAGCCCAAGCGAAGGTCGAGCGCCCGGCGCGCATCCGCTTGTTCGGGCAGAACGGCGTAGGGCTCACGATGTATACCAACGCGGTCTGCAGGAAGGAGTACGACGAAGAGATCGAAGCGTCGGGCTCGCTGGGGAACTACTTCAAGGCGATGGTCCGCAAGAAGCCGGAGAACATCTCCATCGGCATGCTGGAAACCGACGACAGCCGCAACCTGGCCACGCGCGACAAGCTGTGGGCCAGCCCCTATTACACCGAGCACGCCTTGGTGCCCGGCCAGCCGGTGTTGTTGCAGGCGAATATTGCCAACGGATCGGGCTGGACCTGCAACCGCGGTCGTGGCATCGAGCTCGGTTTCGTACCGGAGCCCGGTGTGGATTACGAAGGCGATATGATCCGCGACTTCGAAGGTGGCAGCTGTGGCATCGCGATCCGTCGGCTGGAAGCGGACGGAAGCACCACGCCCATCGTCGGCCAGATACCGCCTTCCAAATGTGAAGCAAGACCGGCACGCACCCCGTCGCTGATGGTGATGCTGATGAACCCGGATAACCTGCAATACCGCCTCGCCGAGGAAGATGCTGGCATCGACGAGCTGGACAACGATGAAGACAGCTTGGAAGACTTGGAAGAAATGATCGCCGAGGCGCCCATCACCGCCGCCATGCCGGTCTGCATTGTCGCCAGCGCCGACAGTCGCGACAGCGAGTTCGGCAAGAAGCTGCCTGCGCTGCTGGAAAAGCGCGGCGTGCAATCGCAGGTGATGCGGGTTGATGCCAATGCGCTGATGGCCGAGTGGGGCCTGACCGAACAGCAGCCGCTGGGCTTTGCCTTGGCCGAGTATTACTGCCGTTCGGTCAGCGAGCTGCGTTGATCGCGAGCGGCATGGCCAGAAGTGCATGAGTCCGGCATTCGTGGCCTCTGGAAATGTATTCCCGCAGACACGGATGCTGGCATCATCCGCCCATGACGCTCACCCTCGACCACCTGCGCCGCTACGCGGTCGCCCGCACGCTGTTCAAGCCGACCACGCTGATGCGGGCGATTGCCAAGCTGGGTTTCGTGCAGGCTGATCCTATCCGTGCGCCCGCAAGGGCGCAGGACCTGACGCTGCGGCACCGGGTCCTGGGTTACCGGGCCGGGGACCTGGAGCGGCGCTACCCACGACTTCCCATCGAGGAAGATTTCTTCGTCAACTATGGCTTCCTGCCACGCGACCACCAGGCGCTGATGCACCCGCGACAGGCTCGGATGGAGTGGACGCCGGCACGCTGGAAGCAGGCGCAGGCGGTGCAGTCCTTCATCGCCGAGCGCGGTGCGGTGCACCCGCGTGAGGTGGATGCGCACTTTGCGCATGGCAAGACCACCAACTGGTTTGGCGGCTCGTCCAATGCCAGCACCCAGTTGCTCGATGGCATGAGCAACTGAGGTCATCGTCAGGTTAACGCGAGGGTGGATACGGTTCACCAACAGTCTGCGCCGGAGCCGGATTGCTGGTTCTTCGGTGGTGTTCAATGGCGCAGCGGTGTCTGAAGTTCATATGACGTCGAAATTCTGATGGTATGCCAAAGCTTTACCTGCAGTTCGATCAGTGCTCCACCGTCCGGCGCCATAGTATTTATGAGAGAAGGTGATGCCAGGTTCGATAAGATGCATTTCGCAGCAAAAAGCGCCTTGGCGCGGAGCTCGCCAAGGCCATTGTTGCTGATCCAAATGTTGCTATCGAACCATGCAGGTAATGGTTTCTCCGTTCCAGCTGCATTGCATTCGATTGCGATTTCTGCTTTCTCCAGTAACGGGTACTCCATACATGCGGGCAGAATTGATCCAGCGATCGAGGTCCCGACTGCCACTGCTTCCTTCCCCGAAGTAGTAGTTGCCAACATAGCTGGGAGCGGTGCTGGGAGCAGCGATGGTTGCATCGGGGAGCTTGTTGCCGAGTGCGTCACGGCTTTCGCCTTCGACGTATTTTGCTTCCGCAACGTTGTCGGTTGTCACTTTGTAGATTGTTCGTGAACCATCCCGCCATCGGACTACGACAATTATTGCGCCGGCACCATGTTTTGATGCCCACGAGAGTGCGAGTTCTTGGACGGACAACGCGATAGAGTTCCAAGCGGCGCTTTCAGTGCCAGCACCCGCCAGTCCTTCAGCTAGGTACTGTCCGAATCTGGATCTTGATGTGGCTGACAGCACAATGTCTCCGGCACTGAGCTCTTTGTAGGCATCAGGAAATTTGAAGCCGGTTGGGTTGGAGAGCTGTGGATTGTCGGGGTGTATCGTGACGACGAATCCACCTTTGCTCTTATCGGATTTGGACCGAATGGGTACTTCGCTCTTTGCCCGATTTTGGTGGCGGTTAGCAGTCGCCAAGGACGGCGTTGAGGCGGCGGCCACAGAAGCAGCATCCAATACTCTATAAAAGGCCGATATTATCTGTCCGGGTATGGCTGTTCGCATAGTTCGCCAGCGCTTCAGCTCTCTGTCGTACTCAACCTCGTAAGCTACTAATTGGGCGCTATCAAAATCGACTACAACGGTAAGTCCGTTGCCCCTTGATATCGCGGCGCTCGCAGTTGATGGGCAGCGGTTGCATTCGACAACGCCACCGGCAATCGCGGGTGTCGAAGCGTGCGATAGCGCGATTGCAAGGATCATGGTGCTGAAGGTTGACGGTGTCCCTTTCATGGCATTCCTTGATTGCGCAGCTTGGGCTGCAAGAAAGTTTCATGGGAACGTCGTTGGGATTTCTGTCGGTTTTTGGCTCCTTGATGGGGCTGATTTCGGCTGAATGAGGCTGGGTGTTGGGACTAGACGCTAGCCGAGGGAGTATCGATGCCAGGGGCTAGGTGCCAACCTGCCTCTTACGCGCTAGGTTGGTGGCATCATTCGTTCATGGCCATCACCCTCGACCACCTGCGCCGCTATGCGGTTGCCCGCACGCTGTTCAAGCCGACCACGCTGATGCGGGCGATTGCCAAGCTGGGTTTCGTGCAGGCTGATCCGATCCGTGCGCCCGCAAGGGCGCAGGACCTGACGCTGCGGCACCGAGTCTTGGGATACCGGGCCGGGGACTTGGAGCGGCGCTACCCACGACTTCCCATCGAGGAAGATTTCTTCGTCAACTATGGCTTCCTGCCACGCGGCCACCAGGCGCTGATGCACCCGCGACAGGCTCGGATGGAGTGGACGCCGGCACGCTGGAAGCAGGCGCAGGCGGTGCAGTCCTTCATCGCCGAGCGCGGTGCGGTGCACCCACGTGAGGTGGATGCGCACTTTGCACACGGCAAGACCACCAATTGGTTTGGCGGCTCGTCCAATGCCAGCACCCAGTTACTCGATGGCATGCACTACCGCGGCCTGCTGCGGGTGGCGCGACGCGATGGTGGCACGCGCGTCTATGCAGTTCGCGACGCGGTGCTTGCGGTAACTGCTGCCGAGATCGATGCGCGCATGGATGCATTGATCGACCTGATTGTTGGCAAATACGCGCCGCTTCCCGATGCAAGCCTGGGCCAGCTGGTGGCCTATCTGGGGAACGGTGTCCCGCAATGGAAGGATGCGCGCAAAGCGGCGTTGGCGCGTGCGCGCCTGCGTCTGCAGCGGGCGAGGGTGGAGGGCATTGAGTGGGTATGGCCTGTCGATGAAAGGGCGGAAAGCCGTCGTTGGAAGCCGGACAACCAGGTGCGCCTGCTGACTCCGTTCGATCCGGTGGTCTGGGATCGCCGTCGCTTTGAGCTGCTGTGGGGTTGGGCGTACCGCTTCGAGGCCTACACTCCGCCGGCAAAGCGCAAAATGGGCTACTACGCGTTGCCGCTGCTGTGGGGCGACCGGGTCATTGGTTGGGGCAATCTATCGGTGGCTGCTGGCGTGTTGAATGCGCAGCTGCAGTACGTGGAAGGACGGGCGCCGCGTGACGCGGGGTTTGTCGACGGGCTGGACGCGGAGCTGGGTCGCATGCGGGCATTTCTTGGGCTGGTTGAGTGAGTTGAGGTCTGGGCTGTGGGCGGTAACCGGGCGTAGTGCAGTTGAAAGGATGCCCTTGCACCTCTGGCCGCCGTTCTGATCGGTTGCAGGTGCCGTTGAGCAAGCCGATCGCTTGCGGGCGGAATACCGGCTTACTCGTTCGCGAGCGACGGATACCTTGGCGGGTCGAGGTTGATTGCCAGCTGGCGCATCGGTCATGCTGCGCTGCCACGCCACAACAAGCCCGCAGGACCATCACGTGCCGACATCCACCGCAGCCACCGCCCGCAACAGCGCCGTGCATATGGCCGTGGCGTTCATTGCGATGGGTAGCTGGGCCACGTTCGCGAATCTTGCGCACCCAATGCCGCGGCCGTTGATCGCAGGCGTAGTGCAGGGCACCTTGTCGGCGCTGATCACCCTGTTCCTGAAGCGCATGATCGAGGCGTTGTCCGCGCGTTTGCCCGGAAGCGCCGGCTATTGGGTGCCGCCGGTGGTTGCTGTTGCGGTTTCGCTGAGCTTGCTCAGCAGCATTCATTGGATCGCTGGTACGCCTGAGATCCTGCGCACGATCGTGGTGCCGCTCTCGGTAACCGCGATCTATGCGACGAGCTACAACCTGGCGCTACGGCGAATGGCGGCGTAGGAGCGATGTGGGAGCGGTGTGAGCCGCGAAGCTCGCAACGCCTGCAACCCGTAGTGCCGAGCCATGCTCGGCAGGGGCCTTCCCGGTAAAACCTCTGCCGAGCATGGCTCGGCACTACATTTGAAGCGTCTGCCGAGCATGGCTCGGCACTACATTTGAAGCGTCTGCCGAGCATGGCTCGGCACTACATTTGAAGCGTCTGCCGAGCATGGCTCGGCACTACAGGAGCTGCTTTTTGTTGCGGCGGTACCATGCTGACGTAGCCGCAACCGGCGAAGAGCCAACCCCTCCCCAGCCCTCCCCTTCGCTACGCGAAAGGGAGGGGGGTGTAGTGCCGAACCATGCTCGGCAGGAGGCGAAAGGGAGGGGGTGTAGTGCCGAGCCATGCTCGGCAGGGGCCTTCCCGGTAAAGCCTCTGCCGAGCATGGCTCGGCACTCTTGAAGGATGCGCGCCCGCGGCTCAACGACGTTGTTCTGTGTCGACGTCGCTTTGCCACCATTGTTCTGCAGCCCGCGCTTCGCCCACGCATCGCGCCCACGCATGTGCTCCGGCTTCGGCGCGCTGTGTATGTTTGTATCGTGCAGTGGCCGTTGTGCTTACTGCGACGGTTTGCCGCCGATGATCAGCCGGCTGTCGTCGACGCTGATCACGCCTTCGACCGTACGCGCGATGTTGACCATGCGGTCAGCATCTGCCTGGCTTGCCACCTGGCCACTCAGGGAGACCATGCCGCCGCGTGTTTCCACGTGGATTTCCATGCCCGGCATGTCTGCTGCGCTGGATAGTCTTTCCTTGATTTCGCGGGTGATCCACGCGTCGCTGCCGGGTTGATCGGCGACGCCTTGGGCGAGCGCTGCTGCCGGTGGGCTTTCCTGTGCGGCTGGCGCGCCAGCGGTGGCTACCGGCGTACAGGTGGGTAGCGTTACGGCAATCAACAACACACTCCGCAGGTGCAGGTGTTTCATCACGATGCTCCTTTGGTTGGGACAAGGACCAGCTTCGCACCGGCCCATCTCGACCCTAGCAAGCAAGGAGTTAGCGTCGTGCGCCTTTGTTGTTAGCTGTACGCGAACGCCCGGTATTCAACTACGTCACCGTGAGCTGAAGCGGCGGATGAATGCAGGGGTGCTTCACCAATATGCACGTGATGCTTACGCTGGCACGCCTAGCGTCGATTCATCCCACGGCGGAGCATGACGATGACACAGGGTGACAAGAGCGCCTATACAGGCAAGCAGAAGCGGCAGGCCGCACACATCGAGGAAAGTGAGCGCAAGCAGGGGCGTTCGAAAGCGGACGCCCAGCGCATCGCCTGGGCGACAGTGAACAAGCAGGATGGCGGCGGGAAGAAATCGGGCTCAGGCCGTGCACAGCACAAGCACTAGCAGTTGCCGGACAGGCGAATTTTCAGTTGCGGGTAATGCCTGAAGCCTGCCTGCAGGAGCGGCGTAAGCCGCGAAGCCACTGGCCTGAAGCGCCACCAGATTCGCGGTTCACACCGCTCCCACAAGGTCGTCGAAGCAGAGTCGGAAGAAGCGGCTCAGGCCTCTTCTTCCTCCTCCTCTTCTTCGTCTTCTTCTTCCTCGTCCTCTTCGTCTTCATCCTCTTCTTCGAATGCGTCGGCTTCTTCGACGCGGACGAAGTTGGGCAAGGTGTCGGCAAAGCTGATCTGCTTGCCGTTGGCCAGCATCGGGCGCACGGCGCGCTTGCCGGCTTCTTCCACTACCGCAAAGCACACCAGGCTCTGCGCGCTTTCGTCACCGGCTTCTTCGAACACGGCTACCCAGCCGTCGGCGGGGATGATCTGGATGATGTTGTCTTGCATGGCTGGACTGGTGGTTGAAGGAATGGCGAGCTTGCGTGAAGGCGGGCGCGCTTTGCAACCGTGCACAGGTGGGATACTGCTTCGCCCCTGATTGACGGAGCTGTGGGATGGCCGAGACACCATTGCGTACGCCCGATGGCCGCTACCTGGTGGTCCGTGGGCGGCTGTGGCGGGCCAGCAATCCAAGCCTGCCCGAACCGCTGCGGGCGTCGCTGGTGAGCCAGCTGATGACCGCACGGAGGGAAGTCGGCGCGGCGCGTCGTTCAGGTGACCGGCAACTGCTGGCCAAAGCCGGGGCGGCGGTGGATGCGGCCAAGCACGCCCTGGGGGAGCGCGGCCCGGTGTGGTGGCAGGACGGCGCGCCGGACTTCAACCGTCATCTGGCCAGGAACACGCCGTATGCGGACTGGTACGCCGCGCAAGCGCTGGACTGAGCTGCACGTGGCTTTACTCGGCGTGCGCTGCAGACGAGGATGAGCGCTGGTCCAGATGCGGAATCACGCCATGCTCCAATGCCGCACCCTCGCCACCGCAGCCGGCGGCACGGCACCCGCGTCGTTATGGGTGGACCTGTGCCAGCCAACGCCCGAGGAGCTGGCGCAGGCCTCGGCGCAGGTAGGCTTCGTTGTTCCCGACCGTGCCGGCATCAGCGAAATCGAGTTCAGCAGCCGGGTGCGGGTTGAAGGCGAGGCCTTGGTGCTGAACCTGCCGCGCTTCCAGTACGAGGTGGAGCACGTGGTCGGGCCGCTGGGCTTCGTGGTCGCACCCAATGCATTGGTGGTGCAGCGCGAGCACCGCATCGATGCGCTGGAAGGCGTGGAAGCGGAGCTGGGCAAGCACCCCTGCCACGGCTCGGCCGATCTGTTCCTGCGCATGATCGAGCACATCGTCGATCGCCTGGCCGATCTGCTCGAATCGCTGGAGAGCACGATGAGCGAGTTCTCACGCCAGGCCTTCAACCACCCAAAGGGCAAGCGTGCCTCACGACGGCTGGAACAGATGCTGCACGAGGTGGGGATGATGGGTCGCCGCATCGGCGCGCTGCACAACACCTTGCACGGCATGCTGCGGATGATGAGCTATCTGGATGAGGCCACGCCGGACTGGTTTGGCGCGGATGCGCCCAAACGCATCAAGCTGGTGGTCAAGGACCTGGCCTCGCTGAGCGAGTTCGAGCAGCAACTGGGCGACCGCAATGAGTTCCTGCTGGACAGCGTGCTCGGCCTGATCAACATGGACCAGAACGAGGTGATGAAGGTGATGGCCGTGGCCTCGGTGGTCGGTATTCCGCCAACCGTGCTGGTTGGGGTGTGGGGCATGAACTTCGCCTCGATGCCGGAACTGCATTGGCATTACGGCTACGCCATCGCGCTGGCCGCAGTGGGCTTGAGCATCGTGGTGCCGCTGCTGTGGTTCAAGCGACGGGGCTGGATCTGAGTTGCGTGGATGCGACGCATTCTCGCCTACAATCGCGGTTCTTTCGAACCGCTGATGGAATCGATGTCTGCCAAACCAATGACCCCCGCCGGCAAGTTGTTTGCCGCCGCCGCACTGATTGAAGGTGTCACCTGGGCCGGTCTGCTGATCGGCATGCTGCTCAAACACGGCACCGGCACCACCGAGCTGGGTGTATGGCTGTTCGGCCGCCTGCATGGCCTGGCCTTCGTGTTTTACGTCGTCGTAACCCTGTATGCGTGGATCAAGTTGCGTTGGCCGCTGTGGGCCATGTTGCTGGCGCTGGTGGCGGCGGTGCCGCCGCTGGTGACTGTGCCGCTGGAAATGTGGTTCCGCCGCATCGGTCTGCTTTCCGAACGTCCGCATTGATGTGAGGGTGTTGTAATGGCGCGGCCGGCTTCCACACGGTCGCGCCATTGGAACTGCACAGTGTTGCCGCGTGTTACGGGCTCCGGTTATGTGCGTTGCGGAAGCAGCTCTTGCGGAGTGATGCGGTCGTCATGAATGTCGATGCTTTACCTCGTCTGCAGCCTTGCCCATTGCTTTCTGTGCTTTTCCTGCATTTTTCTCCATGTTGCCGGCCATCTGCTGGGCTTTGTTGCCTGTCATCTTCCCGGCAGCTTCCTTGATGGCACCTTTGATTTCGTGTTTGGTGCCTTCAACACGGTTGCGGTCCACGAACGGTCTCCGGAAACGTCTGCGTTGCTGCAGACAGGTCCAGACTGCGCAATGCCGGGTTTGCGGCAGGTGAGCGCAATGTTGTGATCGCGTTGTGTGCAGGGCCGGATTTAGCCTGGGTTCTGCGTGCGCGTGATTGCGCCCTGTTCATCGCTGTTCTATGCAGCGGGTTTCAGTTGCCTGCGGCCAGGCAAGTCGTTCCAAGCGGCGCTGCCATTGGATGTGAACGGGTTCCGTGATGCACGCGCGGCGTTCTGCGTCCCGATTCCTGGTGCCTGGGTGGGGCCGCGGGATTCCCTCGGGGGGACCGGCCCTGGGCCTGTCGATCGTGCGGTTCTGCTCGTCACGTGGCGCCTACTCGCGCGGAACGGATGCACCTGCAACGGTTTGACGCGCGGCCCTGTGGCAAGCGCGGCCCCTGCGCTACGGGTGCTTCTCGCGAGCCCCCCCCCTTCGTCCCGGGCCACGGTCAAAGTGACTGGCGCAGGTGTACCTGTCGATTTGATGATGGATAATTCCCCCGTCGCCGATGCCGTCAAGGGATTGCGGCGGTTGGGCCCGGAGCGGCCCGGCTGGGCGTGTTGGCGCCCGCAGCGAGGTGGTTCGAGGGGGCTCCCGCATCGCGACCGGCAGGCTTCGTTTGCCGCAGGTTTAAGTTGGTTCTTCTAGTTTTCCCGGCTGGTCGGCTTCTCCTTCAAGGATTTCAGGTGCAACACGCAAGCAAACAGCGTTACGGCAAGGTGTGTCGCCAGGACGGGCTGCAGGTCACGCAGCGGGGTGGTCGATGAGCTCTACGGTCAGCACCGACAACGGGCTGGATGCCGGCATCGCCGTGCTCCCGGCCGAGCACCCCTTGGCCATGCCTGAGCAATCACTGCGCTCGGGCACGCTGCATGTGCCCCGGCAGAAGACCGCGCCGGCCAATATCGGCCTGCGCCGGCTGTACGTCTTCGGCAGCACCGCGCTGACCACGCTGCTCGCCACCTGGTTGATGGCGCGGGTGCTGTCCAACGGTGGTATCAACGTGCTCGAAGCCTGCCTGCTCGGCCTGTTCGTGCTGTTGTTCGCCTGGATCGCGATGTCCTTCGTCAGCAGCCTGGCCGGGCTGCAGGCGCTGCTGCGTGGCCGCCGCAAGCTAGGCATCTACCCGGACACGCCGCTGCCGCAGCTGCGCAGCCGTACCGCCTTGTTGATGCCCACCTATAACGAAGACCCGCGCCGGATGATGGCCGGCCTGCAGGCGATCTACGAATCGGTGGCCGCGACCGGGCAACTGGAGCACTTCGATTTCTACGTGCTCAGCGATACCACCCGCGACGCCATCGGCCGCGCTGAAGAGCAGGTGTTCGAGCGCCTGGTGGAAGCCACCGGCGGCGCGGAGCGGCTGTATTACCGCCGCCGCGCCAGCAATATCGGGCGTAAGGCCGGGAATATCGCCGACTGGGTGCGCCGCTTCGGTGGTGCCTACCCGCAGATGCTGATCCTCGATGCCGACAGCTTGATGACTGGCGATGTGATCGTGCGTCTGGTGTCGGCGATGGAGAACCACCCGACCGTCGGCCTGATCCAGTCGCTGCCGGCGGTAGTCGGCGGCCGTACCGCCTTCGCCCGCATGCAGCAGTTTGGTGGCCGCGTGTACGGGCCGGTGATGGCCTATGGCGTGGCCTGGTGGCACGGCGCTGAGAGTAATTACTGGGGGCACAATGCGGTGATCCGCACCCAGGCATTCGCCGAGGAAGCTGGTCTGCCGGAATTGCCGGGACGCAAACCGTTTGGCGGTCATGTGCTCAGCCATGACTTCGTCGAGGCCGCGCTGATCCGCCGTGGTGGCTGGGCCTCGCACATGGTGCCCTACCTGCATGGCAGCTACGAGGAAGGCCCGCCGACCCTGACCGATCTGCTGATCCGCGACCGCCGCTGGTGCCAGGGCAATCTGCAGCATTCCAAAGTGGTGGCCACGCCGGGCCTGCACTGGGTCAACCGCGTGCATATGTTGATCGGCATCGGCCATTACTTCACCGCACCGATGTGGGCGATGTTGATGCTGATCGGTATCGCCATCCCGCTGATCCACGGCGGCATCGACCTGGCCGAGGAGCTGCATCTGGATCTGCGGATGGCACCGGCGAGTTACTGGCGCGGTTTGGACCAGGATGGCGTGTTCTGGGTATTCGTGGTGACCATGATCGCGCTGCTGTCGCCCAAGGTCATGGGCTATGTGGCGATGCTGACCTCGCGCAAGGAGCGCATCGGTTGTGGCGGCGCGTTCCGCGCTTTTATTTCGATGCTGCTGGAAACCGTGCTGGCGGCACTGATGGCGCCAGTGGTGATGTACGTGCAATCGCGCGGTGTGGCCGAAGTGCTGGCCGGCAAGGACTCGGGCTGGGACGCGCAGCAGCGCGATGACGGCAGTATTTCGGTGAGCGCCTTGCTGCGCAGTTATGGCGGTTTGAGCGTGTTTGGCGTGGTGATGGGCGTAGCCGCCTATCTGGTATCGCCGCCGCTGGCTGCGTGGATGGCGCCGGTGGTGATCGGCATGGCGCTGGCAGTGCCGGTGGTGGCGTGGACCTCATCGCGCAAAGCCGGTGACTGGCTGCGCAGGCACGGCCTGCTGTGCATCCCGGAAGAGAACGCCCCGCCACCGGTGTTGCTGCGTGCAGCTGAGCTGCGTGCGGCTGCGCTGAAGGAACCGCTGCAGGATTGAGGGCTGCGGCTGTTGCTGCTGTTGTGGGAGCGGCGTCAGCCGCGAAGCCGATGGCAATGCCCCGCCATTTGGCTGGCGATCTACGTGCAGGTAACCGGATTGGCTTCAACCTGCAGCACCACCAGCTTCGCGGCTTACGCCGCTCCCACAAAACGGCAGGGCTGTCCCTATGGCTGTGCCGGGCAGGCATAATTCCCGCCTGTCTTTGGGAGGCGTACACATGCTGGAAACAGTGGAGCAGGAAACCGGCGCGTCGCCGGAATGGTCGGTGATCTGGCTGCATGGCCTGGGTGCCGATGGCCATGATTTCGCGCCTATCGTGCCCGAGCTGGTACGTCCGCAGTGGCCGGCGATCCGCTTCGTGTTTCCGCATGCGCCCAAGCGCCCGGTCAGCATCAACAACGGCATGCCGATGCGTGCCTGGTATGACATCGTCAGCATGGACTTCCGCAGCCGCGCCGATGCCAAGGGTGTCGCCGAATCGGTGGAGCAGCTGGAAGAACTGATCGCTCGTGAACAGGCGCGCGGCATTCCGGCAAACCGCATCGTCCTGGCCGGGTTCTCGCAGGGTGGGGCGATCATCCTGTCCGCTGGCCTGAAGCGCCGTGAGCCGGTCGCCGGCCTGGTGGCCTTGTCGACCTATCTGCCGGAAGTGGATGCTGCACCGTCGCAGCTGGTGGATGGCGCCATCGCCCAGCCGATCTTCATGGCCCATGGCAGCGCCGATCCGGTGATTCCGCTGCAGATCGCCGAGCACAGCGCACAGGTGCTCAAGACGCTGGGTTTCGGCGTGGAATGGCACCGCTACCAGATGGCCCACCAGGTCTGTGGCGAAGAGATCCACGCGTTGGGCGACTGGCTGCAGGCCCGTTTTACGCAGGTCTGATCGGTTTGTGAGCTGCACCGCAGTTGCCGGGTTGTTGACGGCGGCCTGCAGCGAACCCGGCTACCATGTCGCCACGACTGGGGAGCCGTGAGTGAGGTAGTGGTGTGAAGGTAGTAATCGCCGATGACGAGCCCTTGGCGCGCGAGCGCCTGCGCGCGCTGCTGGCCGAGCTGGCGGGGGTGGAGGTGGTTGGCGAGGCCGCCAACGGCAATGACGCCCTGCAGGTCTGCGCGCAGACCCAGCCGGATCTGGTGTTGCTGGATATCGCCATGCCCGGCATCGACGGTCTTGAGGTTGCCCGCCATCTGGCGCGGTTTGAGCCGCGTCTGGCGGTGGTGTTCTGCACCGCCTATGACGCCCATGCCTTGTCGGCGTTTGAAGCGGCGGCGATCGACTACCTGATGAAACCGGTGCGTGCCGAGCGCCTGGCCGCAGCGCTGGAGCGTGCGCGCACCTTCATTGTTGGCCGCGCCAATGCCGCGCCAGCCGCGGCCACGCAGCCGCGACGGGCGTTGTGCGCGCGTCTGCGCGGCAGCCTGCGGCTGGTGCCGGTGGAGGACATCCTCTACCTGCAGGCCGAGGAAAAATACGTGGTGGTGCACCACCTGCGTGGCGAAGACCTGATCGAGGAATCGCTGCGCTCGCTGGAAGACGAGTTTTCCGGGCGTTTCATCCGCATCCACCGCAATTGCCTGATCGCCCGTGATCGGTTGCAGGAGGTCCGCCGCACGCCGGCCGGGCAGGTGCAGGCGGTGCTGCGTGATGTCCCACAGCCGCTGGAAATCAGCCGCCGCTGCGTGGCCGGGCTGAAGACCGAGATGGAACGGCTGTGACCCGGGGCCTGCAGCGGCGATAATGGCCGCATGAGCATCCTGCGTATCGCCACCCGAAAGAGCCCGCTTGCCCTGTGGCAGAGCGAACACGTCGCCGACCGCCTGCGCCAGGCCCATCCAGGGCTGCAGGTGGAACTTGTGCCGATGAGCACGCGCGGCGATGAAATCCTCGACCGCTCGCTGGCCGCCATTGGCGGCAAGGGCCTGTTCCTGAAGGAGCTGGAGCTGGCGATGCTGCGTGGCGACGCCGATTGCGCGGTGCATTCGCTCAAGGACGTGCCGATGGAGCTGGAGGCGCCGTTCGCGCTGCCGGCGATCCTGACCCGCGCCGATTCGGCTGATGCTTTCGTCTCCAACACCTATGCGTCGCTGGATGCCTTGCCGCAGGGCGCCTGCGTCGGCACGTCGTCGTTGCGCCGGCAGGCACAGCTGCGTGCGCTGCGCCCGGACCTCACGTCGCGCGACCTGCGTGGCAACGTCAACACCCGCCTGGCCAAGCTGGATGCCGGTGAATATGACGCCATCATCCTGGCCTGCGCCGGCCTGGAGCGCCTGGAACTGGGCGCGCGCATCCGCGATCGCCTGGTCGCCCCGCAGTGGCTGCCGGCGCCCGCACAGGCTGCAGTGGCGATTGAATGCCGTCAGGACGATGCCGACACGATTGCGCTGCTCAAGGCGCTGGACGATGCCTCCACCCGAACCTGCGTGGAAGCGGAGCGGGCCATGAATCGCGCGCTCGATGGCAGCTGCCATGTGCCGGTGGCTGGCCTGGCGCAGTGGCGCGGCGAGGACCTGTGGTTGCAGGGCCTGGTCGGCGGCGTGTCTGATGGCCGTGCGGTGCGTGCGCAGGCGCAGGGCCCGGCGAGCGATCCGGAAGCGCTGGGGCGTGAAGTGGCGCGACAGCTGTTGGCCGCCGGCGCGGGCGAGCTGTTGCGCTGATTTTGCCGTTGTAGGAGCGGCGTGAGCCGCGAAGCCGCAAGTGCATGAGATGGCATGAGCGCCGATTGTATCGGCGCGCAAGCAGGGCCAGCTTCGCGGCTTATGCCGCTCCTACAAAACAGCAAAGCAATGCCGACGTGCCCGGTTTTGCTGGTAACGCCCTTGCCGAGCATGGCTCGGCGCTACCGGAGGCGGCGGCCGGGCAGTCGCCCGGCACCTGCTTACTTGAAGCTGTAGACCACGTTCATGGTGGACAGCGTATCGGTCTTGCGCTTCTGGTCGGCAACGTCGCTGTTGTAGCGCGCCTGCCAACCCGCCTTGAGGGCGAAGTGCTTGTTCATGTTGACCGACACGCCAAAGTCGTTCTGCGCGAAGGTGTTGTACGAACCGGATTCCACCAGCAGCGAATTGACCAGCTCGGTGTTCTCGGTGATGCCGAACTTGAGGTCGAACAGGCCGCGGCCGATCAGGCCGGTGCGGTTCTCGTCGGTCTCGGAGTTGTGGGTGCGGCGCACACCCGGGCCGATCTGGGTGTCCAGGGTGACGCGTTCGCCGTCGATCAGGCGGGTACCGTAGCCCAGGCCGAAGGTGCCAAGGCGATCGTAGGTGGCGAAGTCGTCGCGTTCATAACGCACTGTGGCGGTGAGCTGGCGGTGCTCGCCCAGCTGCAGGGCGCTACCGGCACTGCCGGAGTAGCGGTTGGCAGTGGTCTGGCGCTTGCGGCTGGTGCTGCCGTCGTCGGCGGTTTCCGTGTATTCGGCGCTGGAGCGCAGACCGAACAGATCCATGCTGTGGATCCAGTCATCGTCGGTGTAGCGCAGCTTCAGGCGGCCATTGAAGCTTTCGGTGGTGCTGTTGCCGTGGGCCGAGGCAAAGCCCAGTTCGCCGCCGCTGCCGCTCCACGGCGAGGTCATCGCGGCAAGGTCGGACGTATCAGTGGCGTCTTCGGCCCAGGCCAGCGGGGCGGCCAGCAGCAATGGCAGCAATAGGGAAACACGCAGGGACATCAGGAGGATCTCCTTGGGAGAGACGGAAAAGGGAGGCCTTGCGATGATACCGGATGGTCCCTGACCCTCAGGCGCATCCAGCGGCCGGGGCTTCATCCGCGATTACAGCGGTGGCCGACCTGCTCCATTGACGCCCGGAGTCGGACATAATCCGGGCATGGACCGCTATGAACGCATCAACGCGCTGCATCGTCTGCTCAAGTCCGCCCGCTATCCGGTCACGGTGATGCGGTTGCAGGAGGAATTGAGCTGTTCCCGTGCCACGGTCTACCGCGACCTGGCCTTCCTGCGTGACGCGCTGATGGCGCCGGTGGAGGGCGATGGCGAGGCCGGGTTCCGCTACCTGAGTGGGGAAAGCGACCGTTTCGAGCTGCCGGGCCTGTGGCTGAGCTCGGAGGAGCTGCACGCCTTGCTGGCATCCCAGCACCTGTTGTCGCGGACCGGCGGCGGGGTGTTGTCGTCGATGCTGGCGCCGCTGCAGCAGCGCATCGAAGGCCTGCTGGCCGCACAGGCGGGTGCCTCGCATTGGCCGGTGGAGCGGGTGCGGGTGATTCCACACCGCGGCCGCAAGCTGGACGAGGCCAGTTTCCGCACGGTGGCTTCCGGCGTATTGGAGCGCAAGCAGCTGTCCTTCGAGTACCGCGCACGGTCCACCGATGAGGCGACCCGCCGCACGGTGTCGCCGCAGCGCATTACCCATTACCGCGACAACTGGTACCTGGACGCCTGGGATCACAGCCGCGAGGCGGTGCGAAGTTTTGCGGTGGACCGCATCCATCAGGCACGGCTGCTCGATCAGCCGGCGCGTGATGTGGCCGATGAAGAGTTGAACGAGCAGTTGGCAGCCAGCTACGGCATCTTCTCGGGTGCGCCCAAGGGTTGGGCGACGATTGTGTTCAGTGCCAAGGCGGCCCGCTGGGTGGCCGATGAGCATTGGCATTCCAAGCAGCAGGGCCGGTTCCTTGCTGACGGGCGCTATGAATTGAAGGTGCCGTACAGCGTGTCGCGCGAGCTGTTGATGGACGTACTGCACTATGGCTCGGACGCGGAGATCGTGGAGCCGCAGTCCCTGCGCGAGCAGGCCAAGGCGTTGCTGTCGCTGGCGTTGAGTAATTACGACTGAGGAAGCTTGGCTCGGGCTCGGGCTCTGCTTTGGCTTTGGCTTTGGCTTTGGCTCTGCTTCGGCTCTGCTTCGGTTCTGCTTTGGCTCTGCTTTCGCTTTGCTCATGCCTTTGCTTTGGCGTTGCTCTTGCTTTGGCTTGGCTTTGGCTTTGCCAAGCTCTGCTCATGCTCTGCTTTCCCCTCTCCCGCCCGCGGGAGAGGGGTAGGGGTGAGGGCAGCTTCTGCTTGTTGCTGTTGCCGGTGGTTTTCGGAGCAGCAGAGCAATGGCTATAGCTGAAGCAAAAGCAAAGGCTTCCCCTCACCCCAACCCCTCTCCCGTAAACGAGAGAGGGGACAGCAAGAGCAACAGCAAAGCCAAAGCCAAAGCAGAAGCAGAAGCCAGAGCCGCAGAAGCAGAAGCAGAAGCACAAAAAACAGCCGCTTTCGCGGCTGTTTTTTCAGATCAATCCGCCATCAAACCCGGCCGAAGATCAACGTCGCATTGGTGCCGCCAAAACCGAAGCTGTTCGACATCACCGTATCCAACTTCGCATCCTGCGTCTTGCGCAGGACCGGGAAGCCTTCCACGCGCTCGTCCAGGGTCTCGATGTTGGCCGAGCCGGCCATGAAGCCATCGCGCATCATCAGCAGGCAATAGATCGCCTCGTGCACGCTGGCAGCGCCCAGCGAGTGGCCCGACAGCGCCTTGGTCGAGGACAGCGGCGGTACTGCATCGCCAAACACTTCGCGCACCGCGCCCAGCTCGGTCACGTCGCCCAGCGGGGTCGAGGTGCCGTGGGTGTTCAGATAGTCGATCGGGCGGTCCAGGCCTTCCATCGCCATCTTCATGCAGCGCACTGCACCTTCGCCGGACGGGGCGACCATGTCGGCACCGTCGGAGGTCACGCCGTAGCCAACCAGCTCGGCGTAGATGCGGGCGCCACGGGCCACAGCGTGGTCGTAGTCTTCCAGTACCAACATGCCGGCGCCGCCTGCGATGACGAAACCGTCGCGGTTGGCGTCGTAAGGACGCGATGCGGTGCTCGGGGTTTCGTTGAAGCTGGTGGACAGTGCGCCCATGGCGTCGAACATCACGCTCATCGACCAGTGCAGGTCTTCACCGCCGCCGGCAAACATCACGTCCTGGGCGCCGTGGCGGATCAGGTCGGCGGCAGCGCCGATGCAATGTGCCGAGGTGGCGCAGGCGGCCGACAGCGAATAGCTCAGGCCCTTGATGCTGAAGGCGGTGGCCAGGTTGGCCGACACGGTCGAGCACATCGTGCGCGGCACCATGTACGGACCGACTTTGCGCACGCCACGGTTACGCAGCAGATCGGCCGCTTCCACCTGCCATTCGCTGGAACCGCCGCCGGAGCCAGCGATCAGGCCGCTGCGCACGTTGCTGACCTGGCTTTCATCCAGACCGGCATCGGCAATGGCGTCTCGCATGGCGACATAGCTGTAGGCCGCTGCGTCGCTCATGAAGCGCTTGAGCTTGCGGTCCACCTGCGCGTCCAGGTCGATCTCGACCTTGCCGCCGATCTGGCTGCGCAGGCCGGCTTCGGCGTGGTCGGGCAGGGTGACGATGCCGGGACGGCTGTCACGCAGGGCGCTGGAGACGGTATCCAGATCGTTGCCAAGGCAGGACGTGATGCCCATGCCGGTAATGACGACACGACGCATCAGAAGCTCTCGGTTGAGGTGAACAGACCTACGCGCAGGTCCTTGGCGGTGTAGATCTCGCGGCCGTCGACCAGCATGCGGGCGTCGGTCTGTGCCATCACCAGCTTGCGGTTGATCACGCGCGAGACATCGATTTCGTACTGCACCAGCTTGGCGCTGGGCAGCACCTGGCCGGTGAACTTGACCTCGCCACAGCCCAGCGCACGGCCGCGGCCTTCGGCGCCCAACCAGGTGAGATAGAAGCCGGTCAGCTGCCACATGGCATCCAGGCCCAGGCAGCCGGGCATCACCGGGTCACCGATGAAATGGCAGCCGAAGAACCACAGGTCAGGACGGATATCCAGCTCGGCCCGGATCATGCCCTTGCCGTGTGCGCCACCGTCCTCGCGGATCTCGGTGATGCGGTCGAACATCAGCATCGGGTCATTGGGGAGACGGCCTTTGTTGGGGCCGAAAAGTTCGCCACGCGCGCTGGCCAGCAGCTGGTCGCGCGAGAAAGCATGCAGACGGGTCATCCGGGGTAATCCAAAGCCATTGCGAGCCCCGGAGCATGCTGCAGCAGCTGCGTTCAATCAAATGTTTTAACTGGACGGTTGCGTATGTTAGCTGCAGATAAGCGCCGTTCGCGGGCTGTTACGGGAGGTATGAATAAGTACATTTGTGAGGACAAGTGTGCATTTAGCGACAACAGCTATCATGTTGGCGACCTTTTGAGACTGTTGCCTTGAGCCAACAACGCAAGATCATCCACGTCGACATGGACGCCTTTTATGCGTCCGTGGAGCAGCGTGATGACCCCGGTTTGCGCGGGAGGCCGGTGGTGGTGGCCTGGCGCGGGGCGCGTTCGGTGGTCTGTGCGGCCTCCTACGAGGCCCGCAAGTTCGGGGTGCGTTCGGCCATGCCGGCGCTGCGGGCCGAGCGCCTGTGCCCGGATGCGGTATTCGTGCCGCCGGACTTTGCCCGCTACAAGGCGGTGTCGCGGCAGATCCGCGAGATATTCCTGCAGCACACCCCGCTGGTGGAGCCGCTGTCGCTGGATGAGGCCTTCCTCGACGTCACCGAATCGCCGAGCTGCGACGGCATCGCCACCGAGATCGCCCGCACCATCCGTGCGCAGATCCGCGAGACTACCGGCCTGACCGCCTCGGCCGGTATCGCCCCGAACAAGTTCCTGGCCAAGGTCGCCTCGGACTGGCGCAAGCCCGATGGTCAGTTCGTGGTGCGGCCCTCGCGGGTCGAGGAGTTCCTGACGCCCTTGCCGGTCAAGCGGGTGCCGGGCGTGGGCAAGGTGATGGAAGGCAAGCTGTCGGCGCTGGGCATCGTCACCGTCGGTGATCTGCGCGCGCTGCCGCTTGAACAGCTGCAAGCCTTGTTCGGTAGTTTTGGTGCTGGCCTGTACCGGCGTGCGCGAGGCATCGACGAGCGGCCGGTGGAACCGGATCAACCGGTGCAGTCGATTTCTTCCGAAGACACGTTCGCCGAAGATCTGCACATGGGCGATTTCGATGAAGCGATCACCCAATTGGCCGAGCGCACCTGGCGCGCAACCGGGCGCACTGAGCGCATCGGTCATACCGTCGTGCTGAAGTTGAAGACCGCGCAGTTCCGCATTCTCACCCGCAGCTATACACCGGATACGCCGCCAAGCTCGGTTGAAGACCTGCGCGACATCGCACTGGCCTTGTGCCAGCGCGTGCAGTTGCCGGCGGATACGCGCTATCGCCTGGTCGGCGTGGGCTTGTCGGGCTTCCGTGATCGTGAAGAGCTGGTGATCCAGGGTGATTTGTTTCGCGGCATCTCGCTGGATTGAGTACATCCTCTGCGCGACGCGGCGCCGCTACAATCGATGCTCATTTTCCGGGAGTGCGGATGCGTGGCGATTACGGCCTTGGTGTTCGATTTGGATGGCACGCTGGTGGACAGCGCAGGTGATATCGCCGAGGCAGTGAACCTCACATTGGAAGAGTTGGCGCTGCCGCGCGTCTCCGAGGCGACGGTGCGCGGCTGGATAGGCGAGGGCGTACGTAACCTGGTGTCCACCGCATTGGCGAACGCTGGCAGCGCATTGACGCTGGAAGAGGTGATGTCGGTTTTCATGCGGCACTACAAGGCCTGCCTGCTGCGCAGCCCGCGCCTCTACGACGGTGTTGGTGAGGCCTTGACCGCATTGCAGGCACGCGGCCTGCCGATGGCCATCTGCACCAACAAGCCGGCGGCAATGGTCGCGCCGTTGCTGCAGCATCTGGGCATTGCCGGCTTCTTTGCCCACATCATTGGTGGCGATTCCCTGCCGCAGCGCAAGCCCGCAGCGGAGCCGCTGTTGCATGTGGCAGGCTTGTTGCAGCAGCCGGTAGCGGATTGCCTGATGGTTGGTGATTCGGGCACGGATCTGGGCGCGGCCAACAATGCCGGCATGCCGATCGTGCTGGTGCGCTACGGCTATTCGCGCGACCTGGATCTGGATACGGCTGAAGCAGTAGCGGTGATCGACGATATGCGTGAGTTGGTGAGCATCGTCGCGTAGCCATTCTTGAAGATATTTTGTGGGAGCGGCGTCAGCCGCGAAGCTGGCTGCAACGAAATTGCGGTGATTTCTGCAATCGGACGAACCAGTTGCTTCGCGGCTGACGCCGCTCCCACACTCTGATCATCCTTTGTTATCAATAATCATTCTCATTTGGTGTAGAATACCGGCAATCCGCAGTCTGCCTGGCGTTTGTTTCCGGCAGCTGCATTCGATATCCGTCGTTCCTCAAGCTGTTCGCCAGAGGGGCGCATCCCCACTGTCGAGAGGCTTTCCCCCATGTCCCGTCGTTCGTCGTCGCGGTTGTCCGCGCGTGCCTTGTTATCCCGCCATCCTCTTTCCGCTGCGCTGGCATTGAGTGCCTTGCTCGCCGGTCCGGCACTGGCCGAAGGCGCGGCAGCGGCGACCGACATCGACACCGTGCACGTCACTGCTGAGCAGATCGCCAAGCAAGCCCTGGGCAGTTCGGTGATCACCTCGGTGGACCTGGAGCGCCTGCCGCCGGCCAATGACCTGTCCGAAGTGATCCGGCGCATGCCCGGCATCAACCTGACCGGTAATACCGCGTCGGGCTCGTATGGCAATTTCCGCCAGATCGACATCCGTGGCATGGGCCCGGAAAACACCTTGATCCTGATCGATGGCCGCCCGGTGAGCTCGCGCGATTCGGTGCGCATGGGCCGCAGCGGTGAACGCAACAGCCGTGGCGACAGCAACTGGGTGCCAGCCGAAGCGGTCGAACGCATCGAAGTGCTGCGTGGTCCGGCCGCTGCACGCTACGGCTCGGGTGCGTCCGGTGGCGTGGTCAACATCATCACGAAGAAACCGACCGGTGACCTGACCGGCTCGCTGACCTTGTACGGCAGCCAGGCCGAGCACAGTGCCGAAGGCGACAGTGAGCGCGTTGGCTTCCAGTTGTCCGGTCCGTTGAGCGAGCAGCTGTCGTTCCGCCTGTTCGGCAACGTCAACAAGACCGAGCCGGATGCCTTGTCGCTCAACGAGGAATTCGCCACCGGCGTGACGCCGCCGGCCGGCCGCGAAGGTGTGCGCAACCGCGATATCAGCGGCCTGCTGCGCTATGACATCAACGACAACCATGTGCTGGAGCTGGATGCTAGCGTCAGCCGCCAGGGCAATATCTACTCCGGCGAACGCGGCGTCAGCAGCGACGGCTTCGAGCGCTTGAATGCGCTGTACGGCGCCGAGACCAACGTGATGCTGCGCCGCTCGTTCGGCCTGACCCATCGCGGCAGCTACGACTGGGGCACCTCACGTATCACCGCCGCCTACGACGACACCGACAACACCCGCTTGAACGAAGGCCTGGCCGGCGGCCCGGAAGGTTCGATCACCGAAGGAGCGACCTTCTCCACCTCCGAGCTGACCTCGACCCGCGTCGACGGCGAGATCAACGTGCCGCTGAACTGGGGCGGCATCGAGCAGGTGGCGACGCTGGGCTTCGAATACCGCGACATGAAGCTGGATGACCCGTATTCGGTGACCCAGAGCTCCAGCAGCGGTGGCGGCATTCCGGGTTACGACGGTGTGCGCACCGGCAAGAGCGACCAGCAGTTCGCGGCGGTGTTCGTCGAGGACAACCTGTACATCGGCGAGCGTTGGACGCTGACCCCGGGCCTGCGTTTCGATCACCATTCGCAGTTCGGTAACAACCTCAGCCCCAGCCTCAACGTGCAGTACAAGCTGGCGCAGGATTGGGCGATCAAGGGCGGCATTGCGCGTGCGTTCAAGGCGCCTAACCTGTACCAGGCCAACCCGGACTACCTCTACTACACGCGCGGCAACGGCTGCCCGGTGCTGAGCCCGAATCAAGGCTCTGGCTGCTACGTGATGGGCAACGCCAACCTCGATCCGGAAACCAGCATCAACAAGGAAATCGGCATCGAGTGGGCGCCGGACAACGGCTGGCACGCCTCGGTCACCTATTTCCACAACGACTACAAGGACAAGATCGTTGCCGGCCAGGACCGCATCGGCATCACCAATGACACGCTCGGCCAGGTTTTCCAGTGGACCAATGCGCCGGAAGCCATCATCCGTGGCGTCGAAGGCAACGTGAAGGTGCCGCTGATCGGCGGTGGCGATGTGCTGTCGTGGAACACCAATGTCACCTGGATGATCGAGAACGTCGACAAGACCACCGATCAGCCGCTGTCCATCATTCCCGAGTACACCGTCAACACCTTCCTGGACTGGCAGGTCAATGCGCAGTTGTCGTTCATGCTGACCGGTACGTTCTACGGAAAGCAGGAATCGGCGACGCAGGCCAGCACCACCGGTGCGGCATTGCCGCCGGATACGCGTGCGGCCTATGACCTGTGGAGCCTGGGTGGCCAGTACCGGATCACGCCGAAGGTGCGCGTCGGTGGTGGTATCAACAACCTGTTCGACAAGCGTCTGTTCCGTGAAGGCACCACCAGCACCAGCGCCACCGGTGCGGGTGCTGCCACTTACAACGAGCCCGGCCGCAGTTACTGGGTGAACCTGACCGTCGGCTTCTGATCCAGGCATAGCGATGACAACTCACATGCGTATCCGCTTTCACTCACTGCTCGCCGTGGCCTCGCTGGTGTTGCTCGGCGTAGTCGCGCCGATTGCAGCCGCCCAGCAACGCAACCCTGCGCAGCTGATCGGCCAGACCGTTGCCGACACCGGCTCGGCGCACTACCGCTTTGAACGCTTCGTGGTGCGCAGTGATGATGGCCAACGCACGTGGCGGGTCAATCTCGGCATCCCAGCCGGTAAGGCACCGGCGGCGGGTTTCCCTGCGCTGTGGATGCTGGATGGCAATGGCGCGTTGATGGAATTCGACGCGCCCCTGCTGGAGGAACTGGCGCAGAAGCAGCCAACGGTGCTGGTGTTTGTCGGCTACGACAACCAGCAGCGCATCGATTCGCCTGCACGTACCCGCGACTACACGCCGACTGCCGACCAGCCCGAAGACGGCGGCGCGGCGGTTGGCGGTGGCGCCGATGCGTTCCTGGAAGTGATCGAGCGGCGCATCCGCCCGCAGTTGGCGCAGCACGTGGCAACCGATGCCAACAAGCAGGCATTGTGGGGGCATTCGCTGGGCGGGCTGTTCGTGCTGCATACGCTGTATACGCGTAGCGGTGCATTCCAGACCTATGTGCCGGCCAGCCCGTCGCTGTGGTGGCAGCAGGGTGCGATGCTGGGTGCTCCCGAACGCCAGTTCATCGGCAACAACGCCGGTCATCCGGCGCGTGTGCTGATGATGCTCGGTGGCGGTGAGCGTGACCGCGATACCAGCAACCGCGACATGAGCAATCCGCGTGTGCTGGCACATCTGAAGCGCGTCTCCGGTGCGCCGTCCGATGCCGCCGAGCAGCTGTCTGCGCGCCTGCGGCAGGTGCCGGGGCTGGATGTCGAGTACCACCAGTTCGATGGCCTCGGCCATGGCCCGATGTTCCGAGCCTCGCTGATGCGTGCACTGCATGAAATCACCGGCGTGCGTGATCGCAGCGCGGAGCCGCGCTCCTGATCCACCTGCTCCTAATCTGACTTTCCAGTCCGGGCCTCCAGGCCCGGCATTCCATTACCCAGGCAGCGTCACCGCCCAGGCAGAAACCCACGATGCGCGCGACGTCGCGCAGCACCCAAGAGGTAATGCCCGATGGCAAACGTTCGTTCCACTACTGCTTCCACCACCGCCCGCGCAGCGCGCCCGCACCTGCTCGGCCTGGCCCTGTTGCTGGCTACCGGCGCTGCTGGTGCGCAGGTATTCGCGCAGCCTGACACCGCCTTCAATGGCAGCGTGCGTGCCACTGCGCCGGTGGTGTTGCCGGGCAGCGAAACCGGTATTGAGGGCAATGGCTTCACCCCGGGCCAGAAGGTGACCTTGCTGCGCGGTGAGACCGTGCTGAACGCACAGCCTTATGTCGCCAACGGCGAAGGCAAGTTCAGCGGCACGCTGGCGATCCCGGCCGATGCTGTCGCCGGCCCGCAGCCCATCGTGGTGCGTGCGGCTGCGCCGGACGCCGCAGCGGTGTTCTCGCTGAGGGTTTCGCGCGAAGTGCCGCTTTCCGGCCAGGAGCGCATCCAGGCCGCCAGCAACCGTCTGGTGCAGGGCTTGTACCAGGTGGCTTACAGCCCGGCCAGCAAGGCTGCGTTCGTGACCAGCGCGGTCGGCCGCCCGCCGGTGAAACAGTCCGAACTGCTCAAGGTGGACCCGGAATCGTTGCAGATCATCGCCCGCGTATCGCCGCAGGCGGCACCGGGCAATGACGGCAACCTGTTTGCCGTGTACGGCGTGGGCGTGGATGACGCCAATGGCAATGTGTGGGTGACCAATACCCGCCAGGACACGGTGGCGGTCTACCGCCAGTCCGACCTGTCGCTGGTCAAGCAGTTCCCGGTTGGCGCGGTTTCGCATGCGCGTGATGTGGTGGTCGATGCCCAGCGCAACCGTGCCTACGTCTCGGCCACGGGTGCCGACTACATCAGCGTGTTCGACACCCGCACGCTGCAGCAGTTGGACAACATCACCATCGCCTCCGGCAAGCGCGGCGAGACCTTCACTCCGGGCAGCCTGGACATCGATACGGCTACCGGCAAGGTCTATACCGTCAGCCTGGCCGCTGCGGAAGCGGCGATCATCGACGGCGCCAGCGGCAAGGTGGAGAAGGTATTCCCGCTGGCCGGCGCGCGTGATGCGATCGGCGTTGCATGGAACCCGGTGGCCAAGCGCCTGCTGGTGGTATCGCAGGGCAGTGACAACCTGCTGATCGTCGACCCGGCCACGGCCAAGGTCGAGCACGATGTCTACGTCGGCGCCGGTTCCTTGAATGTGTCCTACAGCCCGAGCACGCGCCTGGCCTATGTCAGCAACCGCGCTGCCGGCACCGTCACGGTGGTCGATGAAGGCGGCAGCATCGTTGCCAACCTCGATGGCGGCACCTACCCGAACCACGTCAGCAAGGGCCCGGATGCGGTGATGTTCGCGATCAACAAGTCCAAGGGCGCCGATGACGCCAAGGGCGATCGCATCACCCGCCTGCTGCCTGTGCAGCGCTGAGTGATCCGCCGCGCCCAGTGCGTGGCAAGGCGATAAACGCGCGGGAGATGCCGGCAACGGCATCTCCCGCACTGCCATCAAAATCTGGCTGGCACGCAGCTCCGATGCGTCGGCCAATCTGGTAACCGAGGAAATGTTGATGAAAGCCACCACCCTTGTTCCCATTGGCCTGGGCCTGCTGCTGGCCGTGCTTGTTGCCGGCTGTGATCGCAGCCCCGCACCAACGCAGGCCGCCACCGAAGCCCCCGCAGTTGCAGCGCCTGCTACCGATGCCGCTGATGCGAGCGTATTGCCGGCGGGTTGGAAGCGTGTGGCCGGGCAGGATGTGCCGCAAGTCGCTGCAGCAGCACCGCAGTTGCCGGCCAAGCTGCGCTCGGACGATGGCGTGGACGTTGAAGTGAGCGACATCAGTCGCATCGTCGCAGGTGGCGATGATGTGATCGCGGTGATCGAAGCGCTGGGCCTGGCCGACAAGATCTATGCCGCGCCGGAACGATCGGCGACCGCTGCAGGCCGGGCGGCCCCCAAGCACTTCCTGTTCAACCGCACCACCGGCGTGGAAGGCGTGCTGAGCCTGGACGGAACCCTGTTCCTTGGCAACAGCCTGCGCCGCCATGCGGTGCTGGCCGAGCGCCTGCGCGCGACCGGTCATGCCGCGGTGGTGATCGATGACCTGCAGCCGCCGGCGGACAAGGTGCGCAAGGTGGCTGCTGCGCTTGGTCTGTCTGCACAGGGCGAGGAGTTGGCCGGCAAGGTGCAGGCTCAGCTCGATCAGGCCGCAGCCATCGCAACGGATAACGCGAAGCGCCCACGGGTGATTGCGCTGTCGGCCAGCGGTGCCGGTGGCCTGCCGACCGTGGCCGGTGCTGACAGCGCCGCCAACCAGCTGATCACCATTGCAGGTGGCATCAACATCGGTGAAGAAGCGGGTGTGGCCAACTACTCCCAGCTCAGCAACGAAGGCGTTGTTGCGGCAGCGCCCGACGTGATCCTGGTAACCGACAACGATCTGCGCCTGTTCGGCGGTGAAGCCGGCCTGTGGAAGGCCTATCCGACCCTGAAGCACACGCCCGCTGGCGCGGCCAACCGTGTCTGGGTGATGCCCGATGTCGAATTGAAATCCACCAGCGTGGGCTCCGGCGCCGGTGCGCTGGCCTTGGCGCAGGCCCTGGCGGAGTTGGCGCGCGGATGATGTCGGCGCAGGTCCGGCGGCCGAACGGCGCGCTGCTGCTATGTCTGTTGCTGACTGTGCTGCTGGGCGCGGTGCTGTTGTCGTTCGGCACCGGTCCGCTGAAGCTGCCGGCAGTCGATGTGCTGCGGGCCATGGCGGCGCAGTTTGGCTTGGCGGATCCGCAGTCGATCAGTGCCCGCGACATGGGCGTGGTCTGGCAGCTGCGCATTCCACGCGCCCTGTTGGGCGCATTGGTTGGTGCGTCGCTGGCGATGGCCGGCGTTGCACTGCAAGGCCTGTTTGGCAACCCGCTGGCGGATCCCGGCATCGTCGGCGTCAGCCAGGGCGCGGCCCTGGGCGCGGTGGCGGCCATCGTGCTTGGCGCGGGTGCATTCGCTGTGTGGTTGATTCCGCTGGCGGCATTCGCTGGCGGTGCCGGTGCGACGACCTTGATCTATCTGTTGGCGCGGCCGGGGCGCGGTGAGGGCACCGCGACCTTGTTGCTGGTCGGTATCGCGATTGGTGCTGGCTGCTCCGCAGCGGTCGGCTTCCTGACCTACATCGCCAGCGAGAGCGAGCTGCAGTCGCTGGTGTTCTGGCAGATGGGCTCGTTGGCGCAGGCCAGTTGGAGCGATGTGGCAGCGGTCACGCCGGTGTTCGTGATCGGCCTGCTGGCGTTGCTGCGGCTGGCCACGCCCTTGGACATGCTCGCGCTCGGTGAGCGCCAGGCACGCCATATCGGCCTGGATGTCGCGCGCACGCGCTTGTTGCTGGTGGCGTTCAGTGCGTTGCTGGTGGGGGCAGCGGTGGCGTTTGCCGGCAGCGTCAGTTTCGTCGGCCTGGTGGTGCCGCATCTGGTACGGATGCTGGTTGGCCCCGGGCATCGTTGGCTGTTGCCTTTGTCGGGTGTGGTCGGTGCGCTGTTGATCGTGGTGGCCGATACCGCCACGCGCACGCTTGATCCCCCGTCGGAAATCCCGCTCGGCCTGTTCTCCGCGGCGCTGGGCGCGCCGTTCTTCCTGTGGCTGGTGCTGCGCAAGCGCGGGGGAAGGGCATGAGCACGCCATTGCTGGAATTACGCGGGGTCAGCGTGCAGCGTGGCAGTCGCCAGGTGTTGGCGGGTGTTGATCTGGCGTTGCTGGCCGGCACGCTGACCGCCCTGGTTGGCCCCAATGGCGCAGGTAAGTCCACGTTGTTGGCGCTGCTCGCCGGTGATGCCGAACCGGACGCTGGGAAGGCAACGCTGCATGGCCGCGCACTGGCCGATTGGCCGGTGCGCGAGCTTGCCTTGCAGCGGGCAGTGATGGCGCAGGATCATGCCGTGCACTTTGCCTTCAGCGTGCGCGAAGTGGTGGCGATGGGGCGTTTGCCGCATCCGCCACAACCACGACAGGATGCGGAGATCATCGAAGCCGCGTTGCTTGAAGTCGATGTCGCAGCACTCGCCGGGCGGGATGTGCAGACGCTGTCCGGTGGTGAGGCAGCACGCACCTCGCTTGCCCGTGCCTTGGCGCAGCAGACGCCGGTGCTGCTGCTGGATGAGCCAACTGCCGCGCTCGATCTTCGCCATCAGGAGCGCACCTTGCGCAGCGCCCGCGAACTCGCGGCGCAGGGCCGCTGCGTGGTGGTGGTATTGCACGACCTCAACCTGGCATCGGCCTATGCCGACCGCATCGTGATGCTGTACGAGGGGCGCATTGCCGCCGATGGTTCACCGCGCGAAGTGCTGACCCGCGAGATCATCGGCAAGGTCTACGGCCAGCCGGTGCAGGTGATCGAGCATCCAACCCGCGGCGTGCCGCTGGTGGTTGCCTGCGACGATTGAGTAGTGCGTGTTCGGCGATCTCAACAACGCGTTTGATCGCCTGCTGCCGCGTGTGCCGGCTTCAACCAGAGCGGTTACCAGGCTGCGGTGTATGACGTGCTGGGCCGCACCTTCAACGTCGGTCTGCGCATGAAGCTTTGACGAACTTCCCCTAATGCAAATAGAACAGGGCCGACGGGATCACCGTCGGCCCTGCTTGTTTTCACACTGCCGGAAACCGCAGCGGCGCTGCGGCTTCGCTGGCTCAGTTGGCCTTGCTGTTGTAACGCAGGGTCAGCTGGTACTCGCGGCCCGGCTGGTTGTACCAGGCAACGGTTTCGTACTCGCGGTCGAACACGTTGGCGGCCTTGGCCTGCAGGCTCCATGCATCGTTGATGGCGTACTCAACGCGCACATCCATGGTGCCGTAACCAGCCAGACGCACGCTGTTGGCGGCATCGTCGAAACGATGGCCGCTGCCGGCGGCGGTCACGCCCAGACGCAGCGGGCCAAAGCTCTTGTCCACGTCCAGACGGCCGTTGGTGCGTGCACGACGCGGCAGCAGGTTGTCGTAGGTGGGTGCACTGGCGATATGGTCGCGCGGGTCGGTGAAGCTGGCCTGGGCGTTGATGTCGAAGCCAGCCAGCGACAGGTAGCCGGTCAGCTCGGCGCCACGGATGCGGGCCTCGGCGATGTTGTACGGGGTGAAGGTGCTGTCGAGTGCGATCAACTGGTCAATGCGGGTTTCATAGGCATTGAAGGTCCAGTTCCAGGCGTCGGCGTACTGCGCGATGCCGATGTTCAGGCTCTTGGACTTCTCTGGCTTCAGCTCGGCGTTGTTGTAGCAGCCCCACGGTGAGCAGGGGTAGTACAGGTCATTGAACGTCGGCGCCTTGAAGCCGGTGCCGGCATTGGCGGTCAGGCGGAAGCCGTTGCCGAAGGCAAAACCGTAGCCAAGGCTGCCGGTGGTGTGGCTGCCGAACTGCTCGTTGTCGTCGTTACGCACGCTGGCCTGCAGCGAGTGTGCGCCGAACTGGCCCTGGTACTCGGCGAACACACCGGTGTTGTCGCGGCTATCGGTGATGTAGGCCGTGGTGCCGGTGACCTTGTCCTTCTGCCAGTCAACGCCGGCGCTGATTTGCTGCCCTTCGGCGAACAGGAAGTCACCCTGCACGCTGGCGGTGTCGCGACGGCTGTCCAAGGTGCTGACGAAGCTGCGGTTGCCGTTGCTGGCAAGGTAGCCATCGGCCTGTTCGTTGTTGCGGCCAACCTGGGCGGTCAGCTGGAAGGCGTCGCTGTGCACCCACTTCAGCTTGCTGCCGATCACCTGCTGGCGGTTGTCCGATTCATTGCTGGTGGTGCCATCAAACTGGTTGCGGCTGTTGGCATTGAGCACGTGGCCTTCCAGGCTCAGCGTTTCGGTCAGGGCATAGCCACCGCGGACGTTGATGGAGGTGTTGCGGTAACCGTCACGGTCCGGCTCGTTGGTGAAGCAGCCGGCACCTGCCCAGGTCACTGCGTCGTAGAAGCCGCGGCAGGCGTTGATGCCATCGGTCTCCTGGTAGCCGGCCTGGGCCGAGATCCAGCCGCGCTCGCCGCGGTTGCTGAAGCCGGCGCTGACCTGGCGCAGGTTGTTGCTGCCGGCGGTGATCGCCAGGTTCTGCTGCAGGCCCTTGCCGGCATTACGGGTGAAGATCTGGATCACGCCACCAATGGCTTCGGAGCCGTACAGGCTCGAGCGCGGGCCGCGCACGATTTCGATGCGCTCGATCTGGTCGATCGGCAGCTCCTGCAGCGGCGGCATGCCGCTGGTTGCCGAGCCGATACGCACACCGTCAACCAGTACCAGCACCTGGCTGGAGCTGGTGCCACGCATGAACAGGGAGGTCAGCTTGCCCATGCCGCCGGAGTTGTTGATGTCCAAGCCGGCACGGCCGCGCAGCAGGTCCTGCAGCGAGTTGGCCTGGCTGCGATCAATCTGCGCACGGTCGATGACCTGCACCGGCACCACGCTGTTCTCGATGGAGATCGGGGTGCGGGTTGCGGTGACGGTGACGTCGTCCAGCTCGGTTGGTGCGTTCTGCGCGGCGGCAACGCCCGGCAGTGCGAGGGCAAGGGCGAGCGAAAGAGAGTGGTAAGGCAGTTTCATGGAAGCTCCTGGGCCTGCACGCTCCCGCGCAGACGGATTGGGGAGGCTGCCAGAAGAGGGAGAAGACGGAGGCGGCGCACACGGCGCTACAGCCGCCGCCATGCCCTCCGCATCGCAACCAGTCGGCTTCCGGGCCGGTCTCCGGACTCGCAGGCGAGGCGGCGTGGGCCGCTTCCGTCCAGACGCCTTCCCGTGCCGTGCACAGTGGCGCCATGTCTGGACTTGTCCTGCTTACCGTTGCGGGGGCAGTGCCGGAATGGCGACATGCTGGAGTTCCAGCAGTGCGCGGCACCGGCTTCCCGTTTCAACCGACCGGCAATGCCGGTCGGTCACCCGAAAGTGCGCGCATTCTATGCCATTGCCGCCAGCGTTGCCGGAATGGGCGGCAACGGCCGCATAGCACAGTGTCCGCAGCGGCGGTTCAACGTAGCCCGGGTAAGCGTCAGCGCATCCGGGGAACTCATGGCGCTGCAGGCCTGCACCGGTGCTGCAATCTCGTTCCCCGGGTGCGCTGCGCTTACCCGGGCTACGTGTTGCATGACTTCGATTTGATTGGGGGCTGGCGAAACAAGCCCTGCGCAGCACTGTTGCCGAGTGGCTAGAATGCGCGCTGCAAACGCAGTATCGGAAGTGTCGTGACAGAAACATGGTACGGGCAGGCCTGCAGCCAGCCTTCGCAGGAATACCGGCAGCGCGCCCTGCTGCGCCAGCGCCAGCTGACCAAGCCGGAAGGCGCCTTGGGTCGTTTGGAGACATTGGCCGTTGAGCTGGCTGCGCTGCAAGGCGTGGATCAGCCGGTGGCGCAGCGTGTGCCGGTGGTTGTGTTCGCAGGCGACCACGGCGTGACCGCGCAGGGCGTGTCGGCTTACCCGGCCGAAGTGACGGTGCAGATGCTGCACAACTTCGCCGGCGGTGGTGCTGCCATTGCGGTACTGGCGCGCGAACTGGACCTGCCACTGCACGTATGGGATGTAGGCAGCCGCGCTACCACGGCGATTGCCGGCGTGGTCAGCGCCAAGACCTTGCATGGTACTGCTGACTTCAGCGCAGGCCCGGCGATGTCGGCGGTCGATCTGGACGCCGCCTTCGATGCGGGTCGCCGCGCGGTGGAGGCTGCCTGCGCCGATGGTGCGGATTTGTTGGTGTTCGGCGAGATGGGCATCGGCAACACCACCGCTGCGAGTGCCATCGCTGCCGTACTTGGCCCGTTGCCATTGGACGAGTTGGTTGGCGCCGGTACTGGCCTTGACGCGGTGCGCATGGTGCAGAAGAAGAATCTGATCGCACGCGCGCTGAGCCTGCATGGTGACGCGATCAACACGGCCGAGTCGCCCGCGTACGAAGCATTGCAACGTGTAGGTGGATTGGAGATCGCTGCGATAACTGCGGCGATGATCGCCGCTGCGCAACGGCGCATCCCGGTGCTGGTGGATGGCTTCATCGTCTCTGCGGCAGCGTTGGCGGCAGTGCGCATCAATCCCAGCCTGCGGCCATGGCTGCTGTTCTCGCACCAGTCGGCCGAGCGTGGTCACATCCGCCTGTTGGAGGCATTGCAGGCGCAGCCACTGCTGTCACTGGACCTGCGCCTTGGCGAAGGCTCCGGTGCCGCGCTCGCGTTGCCGCTGGTACGCATGGCCTGTGCCCTGCACAACAGCATGGCGACGTTCGCCGAGGCAGCTGTTGCCGACCGCGGTGGCGGCCGATGATTCTTGATCTGATGCGGCACGCCTCCACCGGGCGTGCCGGCCACCTGGACGGACGTACCGATCCGCCTTTGATCGAAGGTGCGATGGACACGCTGTACCGCTGCCATGCCGGCATTGGCTGGAGCCGGGTGATCACTTCACCGCGTCGGCGCGCGCTGGATACCGCGCATGCATTGGTGGCTGGCAGCAACCAGTTCTGCGAGATCCATCCGGACTGGGCCGAGCTCGACTTCGGCGATTGGGACGGGCTGCATTTTGACGAAGTTCCTGCCGAGCAGCTTGCTGGCTTCTACAGCGAACCGCACGATGTGGTGCCGCCCAACGGCGAGTCCTGGCAGCAGTTCCAGGCGCGTGTGGAAGCGCAGTTGCATCGCTTGGTGGACGAAGACGATGGCGACGGCCAGCCGGTGCTGGTGGTCAGCCATGCCGGCGTGTTGCGGCTGGCGGTGTCGCGCGTCTGTGGGATGAGCCTGTCCTCGCTGTGGGCGATGCGCATCGATTACGGCACCCGTGTGCGCCTGCGCGTGGAGCGTGGCGAAGACGGCCAGTTGTGGGGTGAACTGCTGGAGTTGCGACAACCATGATTGGACGCCGCCTGATCCTTGCCATTCAATTCCTGACCCGGCTGCCGACACCGCACGTGCGCGACTTCCGCCAGGAGGACCTGAGCAGGTCGGCGGTGTACTACCCCTTGGTTGGCGCCATTATCGGCGTCCTGCTGGCGCTGCCGCTGTATGGCCTGTCGGATCGGCCCTGGCTGGCGGGCGCGCTGACCTTGCTGATGTGGGTGTGGGTGACTGGCGCGCTGCATCTGGATGGCCTGGGCGACGTTGCCGATGCCTTCGGTGCCGCCCATCGCAATCCGCAGCGCTTCCTGGAAGTGCTCAAGGATCCGCATATGGGCGTGTTCGGCGTGGTCACGCTGATCATGCAGCTGCTGCTCAAGTTCGTGTTGTTGACCGAGCTCGCGTTGGGCCCGTTGTGGTTCGGCATCGTACTGGTGCCGGCGTGGGCGCGCTGGGGCACCTTGTGGTGGAGCCAGCGCATACCGTCGCTGCACGCTGATGGTATGGGCGAGCGCTTCTCCTGGCAGCTGCGACCGTCGGCGATGTGGTTGTGGGCAGTGTTGCTTGCCGGGATCAGCGTGGTGTTTGCATGGCCGCTGTTGATGGCATTGCTGCTGGTACCGCTGGTAGCGCTGTGGTGGAAGCGCAAGCTGGGTGGCATCTCCGGCGATGGCCTGGGTGCCAGCGTGGAGGTTGTGGAGACCATGCTGATGCTGGCGCTGGTGATCCTCGCACCGCTGCCTGTAGACATTGTGGGAGCGGCGTAAGCCGCGAAACTAAAACTGCATCCGGAATCATGCAGTGCGCGATCTGAGGAATGGCCAGCTTCACGGCTTACGCCGTTCCCACAAAAGCTGTTGCTCTGCTTCAATCCTCGAAGCGGATCTCGGTGGTCTCTTCTTCGTCGGCTTCGGCCTGCATATGCGTTTCATGCACCGGCCCGGCCTGCTGTCCCGCACGCGTAGTGGGCAGCGCGCCAGCGGCGACTTCGTACTCGGCGACCAGCTGCTGGCGACGCGCCTCGGGTATTTCCTGCCAGTGGCAGCCGACCAAGGCGCCTTCAAGCGAATACAGCAGGTTGAGGCTGGGCTTGAAGCCGGCGCGGCGCACCTTCATGAACGCTGCGACCGGGCCGATCGCGCTCAGGTCCTGCTCGCTGCGCAAACCGACCTGACGCAGCCAGGCTGCACTCTTGGGGCCGATGTTGCGCAGCTTGGGGGCGCTCACTGCAGCGCCTCGACAAACACCTGGGCGATGCCTTCCAACCCCAGCTGGTCGTCGGCGTCGAAACGCGCGAGCACCGGGCTGTCGATGTCGAATACGCCAATCAACGTGCCGTTGTGGACCAGGGGCACGACCAGTTCCGAGCGCGAGGCCGAGTCGCAGGCGATGTGGCCGGGGAACGCATCCACATCCTCGATGCGCTGGGTCTGGCGGCTGCTGGCAGCGGCGCCACACACGCCCTTGGACAGCGGAATGCGCACGCAGGCCGGCAAGCCCTGGAACGGGCCAACTACCAGTTCCTTGCCGTCGTAGAAGTAGAAACCCACCCAGTTGAGCTGCGGCAGCGCGTGGTAGACCAGTGCCGACAGATTGGCAGCGTTGGCAATGCGGTCTGCTTCGCCATGGACCAGGGCGCGGGCCTGGGCCAACAGCTGGGCGTATTGTTCCGGCTTGCTGCCGGTGAGGGTGTCGGTGTTGAACATCAGGAGAGTCTAGCCGCTGCGTGGTCGTCGATTTTGCCAGCCGCTGCCGCCGAGCGCAGCCATTGGCAATGGAATGCTGGATCGCAGGCAAAAAAAGACCCGGCAGCGGGAGGGAGCTACCGGGTCTGGGATTGCGCGGGGGAGGGACCGCGCAAATTCTGTTGTCTGGGTATCAGCGCGTCTTGCGCTCGGGTTTGGCAACGAAAGGCTGGCGAACCAATGCGCCCAATGCCTCGCCGGTCTTCAGACTGAGCCCGACCACTTCCTGGTTGGCATTGGCCAGTCGTTCCATGTTCTCGCGTGCCAGTTGCATGCCCTTGGGCAGCAGCGCCTGCAGATCCGCCTGCGCGCCGGCCTGGGCCAGTTCGCCGAAGAAGCCAGCCGCGGCCGTGGTGTTGCGCTCGAACGCGCGCAGCTGCACGCCAAACACGCTTTCAGCATTTTCCAAGGCGAGCCGGTTGGCACGGTTGGCAGCAGCGGCGAGCTGCTGGGTGTAGCTGCTGAAGTCGTTGAACTGAGCGGACATCAAGGTGATCCGACGGGTCTTGTTGCGTTGCAGCATAACGCGGAATTGGCGCAGTGCAACATAAAATTCTGAACTGTTCAGAACTCGCCTCTGTAGAGCCGAGCCATGCTCGGCTGGGGGCGTTCCCGGTAAAGCTCCTGCCGAGCATGGCTCGGCACTACCGCTCCCTCCCTTTGCCGCAGGCAAGGGGAGGGCTGGGGAGGGGTTGGCTCTTCGCTGGCTGTTGCAGTCCTGGCTTCGCGGTTTACACCGCTCCTACAAATGCCGCCGCATGGCGTGTAAATCCCCTGCCGAGCATGGCTCGGCACTACAGGTGACTCCGGTAAAGCCTCTGCCGAGCATGGCTCGGCACTACCGCAGTCAGGCGGCTTTGTCGCCCTTGTAGCTGCAGCCGGAGGTGCAGGTTTCGTGCACGACTACTTCGCTGAGCAGCGGCAGTGCCGGCTTCAGCTTTTCCCAGATCCACATCGCCAGACGTTCGCTGGTGGGGTTCTCCAGGCCGGGGATGTCGTTGAGGTAGTTGTGGTCGAGCTGGTCGTAGAGCGGCTGGAAGGCGGCCTTCAGCTCACTGAAGTCCATGATCCAGCCAGTCTCCGGGCCGGGTTCGCCGCTGACCCGCAGTTCCACGCGGAACGAGTGGCCGTGCAGGCGCGAGCACTTGTGGCCGACCGGGACGTTGGGCAGCCGGTGTGCGGCTTCGAGGGTGAAAACCTTGAAAATATCCATGGGCGCAATTGTAGGGTGCCGCCGTCGCTGCGCGTATGCGCCAGTGATGCCAGTCATATTTTCATATCTATCCGGATGGAGCGATGTAACGGATGGTTATGTGCGAATGCAACAAAGTGATTGGCCGGACATTTGCCGTTCATGAGGTACTGGCGCCGTTGTCATTCACCTCTCCCCGGATTCCATGCCTACTCGCTCCTTGCTCGCCTTCGCGGTGGCCGCTGCCATCGCTGCTCCTTCCCTCGCCCTGGCCGAAGCCGCTGCCGATGGCAGCAAGACCCTCGATGCGGTCCGTGTCACCGGCTCCAACATCAAGCGCACCGATACCGAGACCGCCAACCCGGTGCAGGTAATCGAACGCCAGCAACTGGAGCAGACCGGCAAGGCCAGCGTGGCTGACCTGCTGCGTTCGATCTCTGCCAACACCGGCAACGCCAGCAACGAAACCAGCAACAGCGGTTGGGCCTCGGGCTCGGCCGGCATCGGCCTGCGCGGCCTGTCGCAGAAGAACACGCTGGTGCTGCTCAATGGTCGCCGTCTGGCCAATTACGGCTTCCCGTCCGGCGGTCTGTCGGACACCTTCGTCGACCTCAACGCGCTTCCCCTCGTGGCGGTGGAGCGCATCGAAGTGCTGAAGGACGGCGCCTCGGCGGTATACGGCTCCGATGCAGTCGCCGGCGTGGTCAACATCATCACCCGGCAGAACTTTGAAGGCGCCGAAGTCGGCGTCAGCGGCGGCACCTCCGAAGCCGGTGGGCTGGATCAGCAGAACCTCAAGTTCGTCGGCGGCCTCGGCGACCTGGACCGCGATGGTTACAACATCCTGGTGTCGCTGGAAGGCTACAACCGCGACCGCCTGGACCAGGACCAGCGCGACCTGACCCGCTCGGGCATCTATACCGACAAGGCCGGTGGCCGCTGGAACGGTTGGTCGGCCAAGGGCGCGCGTTACCTGATCGACGGCAAGTCGGTGCCGATGCTGGACGCCGCCGGCAACTGCCCGGAAGGCACGGTACTCACCGCCAGCGCACCGATAGATGGCCTGGCCGGAGACACCTGCGCGTTCAACCAGGCGCCGTATACCACGCTGATTCCGTCGACCAAGCGCTGGCAGGCCTATGTCAACGGCACGCTGCGCATCAATGATTCGGTGGAAGCCTTCGCCGATGTGATCTACAGCGACATCAAGGGTGTGTCGTGGTTCGGCTCCAGCCCGTTCTTCACCCTGGAAAGTGGCCGTTTCGCGCTTAATGCCGATACCGGCCTGGCCGAGCCGGTGCGTTCGACCTTGCCGGCAGGCAATCCGTACAACCCGTACGGCGTCGACGTGCCGATCGAATACACCTTCTTCAACCTCGGCGGCACCATCAAGACCAATCGTTCGCGTTCCTATCGCGGCGTGCTTGGCCTGCGCGGGCAGACCGAGAAGTGGGACTGGGAAGTCGGCGCATTCCAGGCGGCCAGCAAGCAGCGCGAGACCGTTTCCGGCGGCTTTGCCAATCGCTGGACGCTGTATGACGCACTGGCCAGCGGCAGCTACAACCTGCTCAATCCTTCGGCGACGGATCCGGCGGTGCTTGCCGCGATCGGCCTGAGCACGCTGCGCCCGGCCGAATCGGTGCTCAAGGGTGTCGATGCCAAGGTGTCCGGTACTTTGGGTGCAACCTGGGCGGGCGAGATTGGCTTCGCCGCCGGTGCCGAATGGCGTCAGGAGAAGCTCGATTCAAACAATCCGTGGCAGATCGATGCAGGCTTGCAGGTGCGCCCGGCGATCGCCGAAGTGCACGGCCAGCGCCAGGTCAGCGCCGCCTACGCGGAAGTAAGCGTGCCGCTGCACAGCACGTTGGAACTGCAGGCGGCAGCACGCGCCGATCGTTACAGTGATTTCGGCAATGCGTTCTCGCCCAAGCTCGGCCTGCGTTGGCAGCCGCTGGATTGGTTGCTGGTGCGTGCTGCGGCCTCGCGCGGTTTCCGTGCGCCGTCGCTGTCGGAGAACTCGGCATCGACCAGCATCGCCTACGGCTCGGTGGTCGATCCGCATGATCCGGACGTTGCCGGTTCGCGGCAGAACCCGACCTTCTTCACCGTCGGCAACACCAACCTGGATCCGGAACGCACGCGCAGCTTCAATGCCGGCTTCGTGCTCTCCCCGTGGCAGAACACCAACCTCAGCGTTGATTACTACCGCATCAAGCTGGACAACCTGATCGGCACCGGCAACACCACCACGCTGGTGGCGGAGAACGACCCGGCCAATGTGCTGCGTGATTCGCGCGGCAAGCTGCTGGCGGTCTACAACCGCTACCAGAACCTGAGCCAGCTGGAGACCTCCGGTATCGACATCGAGCTGCGTCAGCGTTGGCAGACGGCAGCTGCAGGTGACTTCGGCCTGTCCTCGGCGCTGACCTATGTCATCGACTACAAGCGACCGCAGGTGGTTGGTGGTCCGCTGGTGGATTACGCCGGCTCCAACCTCGGCCCATCGCTGCCGGATACCAAGGCCACCACCACGCTGGACTGGGCCTTGGGTGATTGGCGCACTGCGCTGACCTGGTATTACACCAGCAGCTATGACCAGGAAGGCAGTGCCGCGGCGAAGGCGGTGCAGAAGCAGGTTGCCAGTTACAGCCAGTTCGATCTGTACCTGGGCTACACCGGCATCGACAAGCTGACTGTGTACGCAAAGGTGCAGAACATCGGTGACCGCCAGCCGCCGTATGACGCCACCTTCCCGGGTGTGCGCGCACCGTATGACTTCAGCCAGTACGACCTGCGTGGGCGCTATTACACGCTGGGCTTTGATTATCGCTTCTGATTGAAAGCCCCTCTCCCGTCGGGAGAGGGCAGCTCCTGTAGTGCCGAGCCATGCTCGGCAGGGGCTCTACCGGTAATGCCTCTGCCGAGCATGGCTCGGCACTACAGGTCGCGCTGCCAGCAATTATTCGCAACAACGTTCATGCAATAGGGGAGTGCTACACCCATGTCGTTCCGCTTTTCACGTCTGCTGCCAGCGCTGCTGTTGGCAACACTCATCAGCCTGTCTCCGGCCCATGCCCAGAACAGCTACTACTTCCCCACCGCGCAGCAATTCGATGCGAAGGTGCCATCGCCGCAGCAGTTCCTCGGTTACGAGATCGGCAGTCATTACACCCGGCATGATCAGCTGGTGGCCTACTTCAACGAACTCGCGCGGGTTTCTGACAAGGTCAAGGTCGAAGTCATCGGCCAAAGCTACGAGCAGCGTCCGCTGCTGCTGGTCACCATCACTTCGGCACGCAACCACGCGCGCAGCGCCGAGATCGCCGCCCAGCGGCAGGCATTGATCGACCCGGCACAGCCCTTGCCCGGCGCCGATGCACCAGCAGTGGCCTGGCTGGGTTACAGCGTCCACGGCAATGAAACCTCCAGCGGTGAAGCAGCGATGCTCACCGCTTACTACCTGGCCGCCAACCAGGATGCGGAAACCGCGCGCTGGCTGGATCAGGCTGTTGTGGTGATCGATCCTGCACAGAACCCGGATGGACGCGACCGTGCCGCCAACTGGCATAACGCATGGGGTTCGCGTCCGCCATCTGCTGATCCGGCCGATAAGGAACATGTTGAGCCGTTCCCCAGCGGCCGCGTCAATCACTACTTCACCGATCTCAACCGCGATTGGCTGGCGTTGGCACAGACCGACAGCTGGCCGAAGGTCGCCCAGTTCCATCGCTGGTACCCGAACATCCAGATCGACTTCCACGAGATGGGCAAGGACAGCACCTATTACTTCGAGCCATCGCCGAAGAGCATGGAAAGCCCGCTGCTGCCCAAGTCTTCGTATGAGGCGAACAAGTGGCTGGCACGTTTCCATGCCAAGGCCCTGGATGATCTTGGCTCGCTGTATTACACCGGCGAGAACTTCGACAACTTCTCGCCGATCTATGGTTCGACCTATCCGGACTTCCATGGTGCGGTTGGCGTGACGGTGGAGCAGGCAAGTTCGCGCGGTCTGGTACAGGAATCGGTGAATGGCCCGCTGCATTTCAACTTCACCGTCCGCAACCAGGTAGCTACCGGCCTGGCCAGCGTGCGTGGCGTAGTGGAAGACCGTGATCGCCTGTTCGTGCTGCAGAAGGAGTTTTTCCGCAGCGCCTTGAAGCAGGCGGCCGCCTATCCGGTGCACGACTGGGTGTTTGGTGATGCCGCTGATGCCACGTTGACCCGCAAGCTGCTGGCGGTACTGTTGCAGCATCGCATCGAGGTGCATGCGCTGGCGCGCGATGTGGACGTGGATGGCAAACGCTTCCAGGCCGGTTCGGCCTACGTGGTGCCGGCGCGGCAGCCGCAGTTCCGCCTCGCCCATTCGATCTTCGAGTTCACGCCGGCGGTGAAGGGTGATGTGTTCTACAGCGGCACTTCGTATGCCGTGGCGCCTGCTTACGGCCTTCGCTATGCGGGCAGTCGTGGTGCCTTGCCGAGCGGCGCGACGGTGGACGCCGTGCCTGCGGCACAAGGTGGAATCAGCGGCGGCCGTGCCGGCTTCGCCTATGTGGCCGATGCACGTGACTTTGGCAGCTTCCGCCTGCTGGGCGGGCTGCTGCGCGACAACGTGCGTGTGCGCACCGCGCACCAGCCGTTCACTGCCGCTACCGCGAACGGTGATGTGGCGTTCGGTCATGGTGCGGTGGTGATTCCGGTTGCGGGCCAGACCGTGGACGCCGAATCGTTGCAGGCCAAGGTGCTGGCGCGTGCGCAGGAAGCCGGTGTCACGGCTTACGCCTTGGCCAGTGGCCGTGCTGCCAGCGGCATCGATCTGGGCAGCGACAATGTGCGGGTATTGCGGACGCCGAGCATTGCCCTGCTGATGGGCGAGGGCGTGTCCGCGACCGAGATTGGTTCAACCTGGTTCTCGCTGGATACCTCGCTGGGCTTGCCGTCGACCAAGCTTGATCCTGTGCAGCTGGCCAGCGTAGATCTGGCGCGCTATACGTCGATCGTGCTGTCGGGTGGTACCTATGCAAACGTCAGTGATGCCGGTGTGGCTGCGCTGAAGCGTTGGATTGCCGCCGGTGGTTCGCTGGTGGTGTATGGCAGCGGCGCGCGCTGGGCGATCGACAAGGGTCTTGCCGAAGCCAAGCTGCGCGAAGGCGACAAGAAGGATGAGGCGGAGCGTCTGGATTTCGGTACGGTGCGTGATGTGTTCGCGCTGGGCCGGGTCAGCGGCAACATCCTGAGCGCTGATATCGACCCGACCCATCCGCTGGGCTTTGGTGTGCAACAGCGTCGCATCTGGGTCAACAAGGAAGGTGGGCTGGTATTCGAGCCGGTGAAGAATGCCTTCCTCAATGTGGTGAACATTGACCGCGCGCCGGTGGTGAATGGCTATCTGTCCGATGCCAATCGTGCGCGGGTCTCGGGTTCGAGCTATCTGCAGGTGGTGCCGACCGGGAGTGGCAACGTGGTGTTGTTTGCCGATGATCCGGCGCATCGCAAGTATTGGCATGGCACCGAGCGGTTGTTGCTCAATGCCTTGCTGCAGGCGAACCACCTGAGTACCCCGCGTCAGCGCGGGGAGTAAGGCTTTAGCCCCTCTCCCGCATGCGGGAGAGGGGTTGGGGTGAGGGGGCGGTGCGTAGCACCGTGCTGTCCTGCTTTGTCTATGCATGCAGCGGGTATCGCAAAAGCGAAAAGCTGCCCTCATCCGCCCCTGCGGGGCACCTTCTCCCGTAAACGGGAGAAGGGATAAGCCAAAGCCAGGGCCAAAGCGAGGGCCACAAAGCCAAGGCCAAAGCCGAAGCCAAAGCCAAAGCCAAAGCCAAAGCCAAAGCCAAAGCCGAAGCCAAAGCCGAAGCCAAAGCCGAAGCCAAAGCCGAAGCCAAAGCCGAAGCCAAAGCCGAAGCCAAAGCCAAAGCCGAAGCGTCTGGTCACCGCCGGTCGGGGCAAGCGCGGTGCCTGATTCTCGCCGTGGCAATGACGAGCCCTCCCTTCTCCCGCATGCGGGAGAAGGTGCCCCGCAGGGGTGGATGAGGGGCGCTGTTGCCACTGATTTGACTGTCGTACAAAACAAAAACTCAACACCCATAAACCAGAAAGGCCGACGCAATGCGTCGGCCTTTCTTTGCAACTCATCTCATCCCAACAAGACGTTGGAATCAGGCGCTGGTACGGCTCTGGCCACGGCCGCTACCACCGCCACGACGCTGACCACCACCCGGGTGTGCATCACGACGCTGCTGGCCATTGCCGGCATTGCGCTGGCCACCCGGCTTCTGCGGCTGGCCGCCACGGCCGCCGCGCGGTGCATCGCCGGTCGGACGACGTGCGGCATGGCCGCCGTTGCCGCGACGCGGTGCCTTGTGGCCGCCCGGATGCTCAGCCTTGCCCGGTGCGCTGTTACCCCAGCGAATCGGGGTGTGCGGCTCAAAGCCCGGCACGTCACGGATGTCCATGTCGCGGTCGAGCAGACGCACGATCTGGCGCAGCAGCTTGGCTTCGTCCTGTGCAACCAGCGAGACAGCCTCACCGGTCGAACCGTTACGGCCGGTACGGCCGATACGATGCACGTAATCTTCCGGCACCATCGGCAGGTCGTAGTTGATGACCTTCGGCAGCTCGTTGATGTCGATGCCGCGGGCAGCGATATCGGTCGCTACCAGCACGGTCACGCGGCCGGCCTTGAAGTCAGCCAGTGCACGCAGGCGCTGGCCCTGGCTCTTGTTGCCGTGGATCGCCGCGGTCTTGATGCCGGACTTCTCCAGGAAATCCGCCAGCTTGTCGCAGCCGTGCTTGGTGCGGCCGAACACCAGCGTCTGCACGCGGGAATCCTTGGCCAGCAGGTGCAGCAGCAGTTCACGCTTGCGCGCGCCATCCACCGGGTGCACGCGGTGGGTGATGGTCTCGGCAACGGTGTTCTTCGGCGTGACCTGGATCTGCTGCGGGTTGTGCATGAACTCCAACGCCAGCTGCTTGATGCTGTCTTCGAAGGTGGCCGAGAACAGCAGGGTCTGGCGGTTCTGGCGCGGCAACTTGGCGAGGATGCGCTTGATCGAGGGCAGGAAGCCCATGTCGAGCATGCGGTCGGCTTCGTCCAGCACCAGGATCTCGACGCCGGACAGGTCGACGCTGCGACGCTCCAGGTGGTCGATCAGGCGGCCCGGGCAGGCGACCAGCAGGTCGACGCCACGGCGCAGCATGTCCAGCTGGTTGCCCATGCCGACGCCACCGTAGATGCAGGCGCTGGGGATGCGCAGGTACTTGCTGTAGCCACGCAGGCTGTCATGCACCTGGGTGGCCAGTTCGCGGGTCGGTGCCAGCACCAAGGCGCGCGGACGGCGCGGGCCATTGCCCACGCTCTGCGGCGAGGTGGCCAGGTGCTGCAGCAGCGGCAGGCCGAACGCGGCGGTCTTGCCGGTACCGGTCTGGGCGCCGGCCAGCAGGTCGCGGCCGTCCAGCGCAAGCGGAATGGCCTGCTCCTGGATCGGGGTCGGGTTTTCGTAGCCCTGCTCGGCGAGCGCGCGCAGCAGGAAGGGCGCAAGGCCCAGGTTTTCAAACGACATGGAGTACTCCGAAACTTGAAGAACGCGCGCCCGCAGGGGCTTGCGTTGCTGATCATTGAAGACCAGCTGATCTCGGAGCGTTCCCGTAAACCGCGCTGCAAGATCTGGGATGCAACCAACGCGGTGCGCTGGCTGGAATGCGTGACGATAGGCGTCGGAGTGGGGGCGGGCGGGCGGATGGGCCAGATGGCCGCTGATCCTGCACCGCCGGCGATCCCTGAGGGAAACGGACGGCCGCTGGCAGACCGCGCTAGTCTAAGGGATTGTTTCGGCGGGCACAAAAACGCCCGTTCAGCATTCGCTTGATGAGGCTGGTGGTAGCTGGCTTATTCATTACAATTGAAACTTATTTCTCCGCAGACTGGACACTCCCATGAAGCTTGGTTCCCTGAAGGAAGGCGGCCGCGACGGCACCCTGATCGTGGTTTCGCGCGACCTGACCCGTGCGGTGCGGGCCGCTGGCATTGCCGCCACCCTGCAGCAGGCGCTGGAAGACTGGTCGAATCTGGCGCCGCGGCTGAACGCGCTGTCCGAGCAGCTCAATGCCGGCGCCGTGGAAGGCGAGTTTGCCGTGGACATGCAGGCGCTGGCCGCGCCGCTGCCGCGCGCCTACGAATTCGTCGATGGCAGCGCCTACCTGCCGCACGTGGCGCGGGTGCGCAAGGCGCGCGGTGCCGAAGTGCCGGAAAGCTTCTATACCGATCCGCTGATGTACCAGGCCACCAGCGCCGGCTTCTACGGCCCGCGCGATGCAGTGAAGGTGATCAGCGAGGACTACGGCATCGATCTGGAAGCCGAGATCGTGGTCATCACCGACGACGTGCCCATGGCGGTGACGCCGGAGCAGGCGGCTGGCCACATCCAGCTGGTTGGTCTGGTCAATGACGTCAGCCTGCGCAACCTGATCCCGGGCGAACTGGCCAAGGGCTTTGGCTTCCTGCAGTCCAAGCCGCGCTCGGCGCTGAGCCCGGTGTTCGTTACCCCGGACGAGCTGGGCGCTGCCTGGCAGGACAGCAAGCTGCACCTGCCGCTGGTCACCCACATCAATGGCAAGTGGTTTGGCGCGCCGGAAGCCGGCGTGGACATGCAGTTCAACTTCGCCCAGCTGGTTGCGCACGCGGCCAAGACCCGTCCGCTGACTGCAGGTGCCGTCGTCGGCTCGGGCACCATCGCCAATGAAGACACCGCACTGGGCGCATCCTGTTTCGCTGAACAGCGCACGGTCGAAACCCTGCGTGACGGCAAGCCGTCGACACCGTTCATGAGTTTTGGTGATGTGGTGCACATTGAGATGCTGGACCGTGACGGCGTCAGCATTTTTGGTGCGATTGAACAGCGCATCGAACAGGCTTCGCGTCCCTGAAAAAACAGTTGGCGCGTTGGCCGTGCTGGTGGTGAAGGAATCCTCACCGCCAGCCGTTATTGTGGTGGCAGGTGATGGGGGAATCTGACATGGAAGCAGGGCTGACGCTCTACAGTTATTGGCGCTCGAGTGCCGCTTATCGCGTGCGTATCGGCTTGAACCTGAAGGGCTTGGAGTACGCACTCACACCGGTGCATCTGGTGCGTGATGGCGGTCAGCAGCATGCGCCGGATTACGCCGCATTGAACCCGCAGGAGCTGGTGCCGACGCTGCGTCACGGCGAGCGCGTACTGACCCAGTCGCTGGCGATTCTTGAGTACCTGGAAGAGGTCTTCCCCGAGCCTGCCCTGTTGCCGGCCGATGCCGGTGGGCGTGCACGCGTGCGTGCATTGGCGCAGCAGGTCGCCTGCGACATCCACCCCTTGAACAATCTGCGGGTGATGCAGTTCTTCGATCGCGAATGGAACGTGCCGCAGCCCGAGCGCGACGAGTGGACGCTGCACTGGATGCGCACCGGCTTTGCCGCGCTGGAGACCATGCTGGCAGGTTCGTTCGACACCGGCCGCTATTGCCACGGCGCAGAGCCTGGCCTGGCCGATTGCTGCCTGGTGCCGCAGCTGTACAACGCCCGTCGTTTCCACCTGGACCTGACGCCGTATCCAACCCTGCAGCGGATTGAAGAAGCCTGCCTGGCGCTGCCGGCATTCGACGCAGCCCGCCCGGAAAACCAGGTCGACGCGGTCTAGCAGGGCTGGTGGTTGTGGGAGCGGCGCAAGCCGCGAAGCTGATATGCGATGTGGGAGCGGCGTAAGCCGCGAAGCCGGCATTGCATCCGAAGCAGCAGATCACACAGTGTCCGGCGAAGCTGGTGTCCGGATCCATCAGTGGCTTCGCGGCTTACGCCGCTGCTACAAAAGCCAGGGTCGACCCGCCTCATGAAAAAGCCCCGCAATGCGGGGCTTTCTGTTGCATGAGCCGCCAGCTCAGAACCCGTGCGTGATCGCCGCCGGTGCCGATACCGCGAAATCCGCATACGGATCATGCTCGCCGCTGCCACCTTCGGAGAGGCGGAACTTCAGCGCCAGGCCATCGCGCGAGTCGGCGGCGCGCAGCGCTTCCTCCTGCTCGATGATGCCGTCCTTCACCATCCGGAACAGGCACTGGTCGAAGCTCTGCATGCCTTCTTCCAGCGAGTCTTCCATTGCCTGCTTGATGGTGTGCACCTCGCCGCGGCGCAGCAGGTCGCGGATCATCGGCGTGTTGATGAGCACTTCGGTTGCGGGGCGGCGACGGCCGTCCTTGCCCTTGACCAGGCGCTGCGACACCACCGCGCGCAGGTTCAGCGACAAGTTCATCAAGACGTTCTTGTGCGCGCTTTCCGGGAAGAAGTTGAGGATGCGCTCGATGGTCTGGTCAGCGTTGTTGGAGTGCAGCGTGGCCAGGCACAGGTGCCCGGTCTCGGCGAAGGCGATGGCTGCTTCCATGGTCTCGGCGTCGAGGATTTCGCCGATCAGGATCACGTCCGGTGCTTCACGCATCGCGTTCTTCAGCGCGTTGTGGAAGGCGTGGGTATCCAGGCCGACTTCGCGCTGGTTGACGATGGACTGCTTGTGCTTGTGCAGGAATTCGATCGGGTCCTCGATGGTGAGGATGTGCCCGGTCGAGGTGCTGTTGCGGTGGTCGATCATCGAGGCCAGCGAAGTCGACTTGCCCGAGCCGGTCGAACCGACCACCAGCACCAGCCCGCGCGGGGTCATGATCACGTCCTTCAGCACCTGCGGGAGGTTGAGCTCCTCGATGCTGGGGATGCGGCTCTTGATCGCACGGATGACCATGCCGACTTCACCGCGCTGCTTGAACACGTTGACGCGGAAGCGCCCGGCGTCGGCCAGGGCGATGGCCATGTTCAGTTCCAGGTCGCGCTCGAACTGCGGCACCTGGCCTTCGTCCATCAGCGAGTAGGCGATTTTCTTGACCATGCCCGGCGGCAGGCCGGTATTGCCCAGCGGGTACAACTTGCCTTCAATCTTGATGTAAACCGGCGCTCCGGTGGTCAAAAACATGTCCGAAGCGTTTTTTTCGGTCATCAGCTTCAAGAAATAGCCGATATCCATGCGAAATTTTCCCCAACAAACGGCGGCGTGCCGTTGCAAGCACGCCTCAGGCTTGACCACAATGGCCGTGCTCAGTCACCCAAGCAACGGCTCCCCAATGAAATCTAGCTTCGCACAATTAAGACGATTCCTGTGTGCTACCGCCTGCACATTCGTGCTATGCGGCAGTGCTTTGGCGCAGGATCCGGGCGCAATGGAATTGCTTGCCGCACAACAGGCCGTCGAGAAGGCCGACCGTGCCGACGCCGATCAGTACGCGCCGGACACGATGGCGATGGCCCGCCAGCAGCTGGGCCAGGCCCAGCAGGCAGCAGGCGACCGACGGCAGCGCAAGCAGGCGCCGATCCTGGCGCTGCGCGCTGCAGCCGACGCCGATCTGGCACGTGCGCAAAGCGAGGAAGCCGTTGCACAGGCCCAACTGGCCCAGCGCAAGGCAGAGGTTGCACAGCTGCAACGCCAGTTGGCGACAGGGGAGGGGCGTTGATGCGGATCCGGAATCTGGTGGTTGTCGGCCTGTTGGCCATGCCCTTGCTGGCGCTGGCCGCGGAAGACCCGGCGGTGGCGTCCTTGAACCAGCGTCTGCTGGTGCTGCAGGCCGACATGGCCACGGCCGACGTGGCCTCGTTCGAGAAGCTGCAGGCACAGCAAGCCATCGCGGCGCTGGCCAAGGCCAAGCGCAAGGAGCTGGATGACGCCCGTTACCTGGCCGAGCGTCGTGTCGCGATTGCCGAGGCAGCCAGCCGTGCGGCGTTGGCGCAACGTGAGGCCGACGAACTGGAGCGGACCCGCAGCGAGTTGCTGATCGAGGCCAGTCGCCGCGATGCCGCCCGTGCCCGTCAGGAAGCCGAACAGCTGCGGGTACAGACCCAGATCCAGGCCGAGGAGGCCGAGCGCCTGCGCCTGGCGGCCGAAGCCGAGACCTTGGCCCGGCAGGACGCGGAGACTGCGTTGACCAGCGTCGCCGGTCGCCAGCAGGCGCGTTTGAGCACGGCCCAGCAGAACGCGGCCAAGCTGGCCCGCGAGGAAGCGGAGCTGGTGTCCGGGCAGAAGTTGCCGGCCTCCAAGTTCGATGGCCGTGGCGAGATCTACACCTTCAGCGGCGATGCGTTCGCGGCTGGCCAGGCGACGTTGTCCGCCGCTGCCGGCAACCAGGCCAAGGCGCTGGCCGAGTACCTGAACATCGGCAAGAAGGGCCGGGTCACCATCGAAGCCTATGACAGCGCCAATGGTGTTGGTCAGCGGCGTGCGCAGGCGCTCAAGGACGCGCTGGTGGCAGGCGGCGTGGCGGCCAACCGCATCCAGGTGACGGGTAAGAAAGCAGCCTCTACCCGGGCCCGTTCAGCGGAAGTCATTATCGCGCCGTGACAAACTTAAATGGCTGAACTTGTTAGGTTTTTGTCATTCGCGTGAGGCTGAATGCGGATCGATTTGAATATTCAGTAAACGTTTCCGCATAGCCCTTGCCGGAACCTTTTTGCAGGCGTAGGGTCAATTGTCCGGGCGGCACTTTCGTCGTCCGGACAACGGAGGGCCGAGCCGGTGCAAGCGTGGCGCGAACCAGTAACCGATAGCTCCTGGCAGGTTGGCCGGAGGACGGTTGGTGGTGCCACGGTGAGCGGCTTGGCTTTCCAATCCAGCAACGCCCCGTGCCGCCAGGCCGGGGCGTTCTTGTTTCTGCATGAAGGAGGTAGTCATGTTCGAAGGGCAGCCGCAGAGTGAAATCGACGCATTGGCCAAGGCCAACCCGGAGTTCAAGCAGCTCTACCAACAGCACAAGAAGCTGAACAAGAAATGCATGGACGCGGAGCTGGGTGTGCTCCCGATTGACGGGGCAACCCTGGGACAGATGAAACGGGAAAAACTGCTGGCCAAGCAGAAGCTCCTGCGGATTTACGAAAACAGAATCAACTGAACCTTCCCCACGCTGGACCGTTTATGTCGCGGACCGTGGCGGCCTCCTCGTCGGCCGTCATTGTCCGCGTCACTTGGCAGTGTTGGCCTGCTGCCTGAAGGTGGGGTTACCTGACTTTCGCGCACAACCAACGGATAATCATCGGTCCGGCCGCAGTGCGGCGCGATCTGAAGTCAACCGATGCCCATCCATTCCTCCATCCTCGAACTCATTGGCAATACGCCCATCATCAAGGCCCAGCGCCTGGATGCCGGCGTCTGCGAGCTGTACCTCAAGATGGAGAGTGCCAACCCGGGTGGGTCGATCAAGGACCGTATCGGCCTGTCGATGATCGAGGCCGCCGAGAAGCGTGGCGATCTCAAGCCCGGCGCTACGCTGGTGGAAGGCACCGCCGGCAATACCGGCCTGGGCCTGGCGCTGGTGGCGCAACAGAAGGGCTACAAGCTGATCCTCGTGGTTCCGGACAAGATGAGCCGGGAGAAGATCTTCAATCTGAAGGCCATGGGCGCCGAAGTGGTGCTGACCCGTTCGGACGTGGCCAAGGGCCACCCGGAGTACTACCAGGACCTGGCCAAGACCGTCGCGGACCGTACCCCCGGCGCCTACTTCATCAACCAGTTCGGCAATCCGGACAACCCGGCTGCGCACGAGTTCGGCACCGGCCCGGAAATCATCGAGCAGATGGGCGGCGACCTGGACGCCATCGTGTTCGGCTGCGGCAGCTCCGGCACCATGACCGGCCTGTCGCGCGCCTTTGCCAAGCTTTCGCCGAAGACCGAGCTGGTGCTGGCGGATCCGGTTGGGTCGATCCTGGCCGAGTACATCAACGACGGCACGCTGAACGAAAAGTCCGGCAGCTGGCTGGTCGAGGGCATCGGTGAGGATTTCCTGCCGGATATCGCCGATTTCAGCCGGGTCAAGAAGGCTTACGCCATCAGCGATGCCGAGAGCTTCCACACCGCGCGTGAACTGCTGGGCAAGGAGGGCATCCTTGGTGGCTCGTCCACCGGCACCCTGCTGGCTGCCGCGCTCAAGTACTGCCGCGAGCAGACCACGCCGAAGAAGGTGCTGGTGCTGGTGCCGGATACCGGCAACAAGTACCTGTCCAAGATGTACAACGACTACTGGATGCTGGACAACGGCTTCCTCGAGCGCCCGCAGTTCGGCGACCTGCGTGACCTGATCCTGCGCCCGTACAGCCAGCGCGACACCGTCGTGGTGGGCCCGAAGGACCTGCTGACCACTGCCTACCAGCGCATGAAGCTGTACGACGTGTCGCAGTTGCCCGTGATGGATGGCAGCCAGCTGGTCGGCATCATCGACGAAAGCGATGTGCTGTTGCACGTATATGGCGATGAAGCCCGTTTCCGTGACCCGGTGTCGGTGGCGATGGTCAGCAAACTGGACCGTTTGGACGTCAAATCGCCAATCGAAGCCCTGCTGCCGGTGTTTGACCGCGGCCAGGTAGCCATCATCACCGATGGTGACGCATTTCTCGGTTTGATCACCCGTATCGATCTGCTGAACTACCTGCGTCGCAGGGTTCAGTGAGTCTCGCGGGCACCTCTTGCGGGTGCCCAGCCTGAAAAATCAGATGAGGCTGGTAGAATCCCGCCTCTTTAGCTGGAAGTAGTAGTCATGACGGATCAGCATTCACGCAGCCAGGAGGGCGAGCGCAGCCTGTCGCTTGCCACGTTGGCCATCCATGGCGGGCAGTCGCCTGACCCCAGCACCGGCGCTGTCATGCCGCCGATCTACGCGACTTCGACCTATGCCCAGTCCAGCCCGGGCGAGCATCAGGGCTTCGAGTACTCACGCACGCACAACCCGACCCGCTTCGCCTACGAGCGTTGCGTGGCCTCGCTGGAAGGCGGCACGCGTGGCTTTGCCTTTGCCTCGGGCATGGCTGCCAGCTCCACCGTGATCGAACTGCTGGACGCAGGCAGCCACGTGGTGGCGATGGACGACATCTACGGTGGCAGCTTCCGCCTGTTCGAGCGCGTGCGTCGCCGCACCGCCGCACTGGATTTCAGCTTCGTCGACCTGACCGACCCGGCCGCGTTCGAAGCCGCGATCACGCCCAAGACCAGGATGGTGTGGATCGAGACCCCGACCAACCCGATGCTGAAGATCGTGGACATCGCCGCGGTCGCCGCCATCGCCAAGCGTCATGGCCTGATCGTGGTGGTGGATAACACCTTCGCCTCGCCGATGCTGCAGCGTCCGCTGGAGCTGGGGGCGGACCTGGTGCTGCATTCGGCCACCAAATACCTCAATGGCCACTCCGACATGGTCGGCGGCATGGTGGTGGTTGGTGACAATGCCGAGCTCGCCGAGCAGATGGTCTTCCTGCAGAATTCCATTGGTGGCGTGCAGGGCCCGTTTGACAGTTTCCTGGCCCTGCGTGGCCTGAAGACCCTGCCGCTGCGCATGAAGGCGCATTGCGCCAACGCGATGGAGCTGGCCAAGTGGCTGGAAACCCACCCGTCAGTGCAAAAGGTGATCTACCCGGGCCTGGCCTCGCACCCGCAGCACGAACTGGCTGGCAAGCAGATGGCCGGTTACGGCGGCATCGTCTCGATCGTGCTCAAGGGCGGATTCGAAGCAGCAAAACGTTTCTGCGAGAAGACCGAACTGTTCACGTTGGCCGAGTCACTTGGCGGCGTGGAAAGCCTGGTCAACCACCCGGCGGTGATGACGCATGCCTCCATCCCGGTCGAACGCCGCGCGCAGCTGGGTATCAGCGATGCGTTGGTTCGTTTGAGCGTGGGCGTGGAAGACGTGGTTGATCTGCGTGCTGATCTGAATGCGGCACTTAGTGGGAAGGATTTTTGATGCTATTCGAGCATTTGTATGAGAGCCTGAAAAACCCGACGTTTTGGACTTACTCGGGTTGGCTCGATATTATTACCAAATATCGGCGCTCCAGACTGGGTATCCTCTGGATAATGGTGCCCCCGATTTTTTATGTTTGGGGGCTGGGTACTTATTTTGCATCTTTGCAACGGGTTGACGTTGGAAACTTCGTGGCACATGTGGGCTTGGGTTTTCTGTTGTTCCGCATGTTGATGACAGTAATAAACGACTCTACGGGTACGCTCTCGAGTCATCAGGCCTTTATTCTTGATGGGCACACCCGGCTGACTGACTTTGTGCTCTTGGTGTCGGCCAAGGCTGTCTTCTATTTTATCGTCGCCATGCCGGTTCTGATAATTGCATTGGTGATGGCAAAAGGTGTAAATCCAAGTGGTTTATGGCTGTCGCTGCTTACTTTTCCGATATTGCTTATAAACATGCTATGGATGAGCGTGATGTTCGCTCTGCTTGGTGCCAGATACTCGGATGTGCAGGAATTGATGGGCAGTCTGTTTATTTTTGGCTTTGTTCTTACACCCATCATCTGGTACGGCAGCATGGCCCCGCCTGGCTCATTGCAGGGCGTTTTGATGAAGTTGAATCCGCTGTACCACCTGATAGAGATGGTGCGTGCTCCGATTCTCGGCGAGCCCGTCAGCAGGTCGACCTGGATCGCAGTGGCTGGCTTGACCGTGGTCGGCTGGATGTTGACGTCTATTGTGTACAGGCGATATGCGCGCTTCGTTCCAATTTGGCTTTGAGGACAGCATATGAGTGCCTTTATTCAAGCGGAAAATCTGTCTCTCAGGGTGCCACTTTTTGTACAAAATGAGCGCCAGACCACCAGTTGGGGAAAGTTGCTGATCAGCGCATTGCTGGATCCGCCGCGGCGTGAGTTTCGTCTCCTGCTCAACGATATTTCTTTCCGGGTTGAGGAAGGGGAGCGTGTGGCTATTCTTGGGCGGAATGGAGCAGGAAAATCAACACTGCTCCGGGCATTGAATGGGGTCTACACGCCTACCACCGGCTCGGTGTCCTCAAAGGGGACTTGCCAGTCCCTGTTGAATACCTCCCTCGGTTTCAATAACGAGGCTACGGTAAAAGAGAACATTTTTCTCAGGGCCAACGCCATGGGATTGCCCCCGGCAATGGTTGGAGGAATGATCAAGCCTATTCTGACGTTTGCCGGCTTGTCTGCCAAAGCCAATCACAGGCTCAAGACACTGTCGTCGGGACAGAGAATGCGGCTTGGCTTCGCAATCTCGACGGAAGTGCAACACGACATCATGCTTCTGGACGAGTGGGTTGGCACCGGTGATTCGGAGTTTCTAACCCGCGCAAAAGAGCGGATGGTGAATAGAATGGGTGGCAGCAAGATAGTAATGCTTGCCAGTCATAACTTTTCGCTGCTTCGCAGCGTGTGCAACAAGGGAATGGTGCTAGAGCAGGGGCGCGTCATTTTCTACGGTGACTTGATCGAAGCGATCAGTGCTTATCAGGAAATTGCCTCGACCCCGCCGGCCGAGGGGGCTGAAGGAAGTGTCGAGCAGCCTCTGCTTGGCTGTGTTGATCATGTTTCCATTAATGGGACTGCTGTATCCATCAAGGGATGGGCAGTTAACGAAGCTGGGTTGCCGCCAAAATTCGTCCGGCTTGTCACCGCTTACGGCGAAATGCGGGTAAAGGCATCTGATTTCCATTCCAGGCCTGATGTTGCCGCGGCCATGGGTTTGCTGGGTGATAAGTGCGGTTTTGAGTGTGTAATCGAGCTTTCCTCCGAGCAAGGTCTGGATGCCCTTGGTGGGATTATTGAAGTGTATGGTGGTGATACGCCTTCAGCTAACGTGGGCCCACTACCTCTGCAGGGCACAGCCCGCAATCTGGTTGAGAGAGCCTTGAATCGGTAGGGTCGGAAGTCACCACTATTAATCGAAATAATAAGGTTTGGGACTGAATATCATGGGAATTATCGGATCAAACGCAACAGACTCTAGTGGTTCCTGGGTGGCCCCTGAGCTGATTCTTCCATCTGCATTTATGCGCCCCGTGTATCTGCAGCCGTCCGCATGGGCAGAGCACTTGCCTTTTGCCTTCTGGGTAGTTGAAGCGGTACGCCCTCGAGTGTTCGTTGAGCTGGGCTCTCACTACGGCACTTCCTATTTTTCGTTCTGCCAGGCAGTCGATAAACTTGGCCTGGGCTCGACCTGCTATGCAGTCGATACCTGGCGTGGCGACGAGCATGCTGGATTCTACGGCGACGAAGTTTACGATCTTGTGTCTGCTCACAACTCGGCATTGTATTCGCGCTTCTCTAGCCTGGTTCGCAGTACCTTCAATGAGGCGAATTCATATTTTGAAGACGGAAGTATTGATCTTCTTCATATCGATGGCCTACATACGCTTGAGGCAGTGACAGGTGATTTCGAAACCTGGTTGCCGAAGATGAGCGAGCGAGGGGTTGTTATCTTTCATGACACCAATGTTCGTGAGCGCGGATTTGGTGTTTTCAAGCTGTTCTCAACACTGAAGCAGAAGTATCCGCACTTCGAATTTACCCATGGGCACGGTCTTGGTGTAATTGCTGTTGGAGCCGAGATAGATCCACTCATGAGGCTCTTCTTCGATCAGCAGCTTCAATCGGAACGACAGGGGGCTGTGCAGGAGTTCTTCGCGCGGCTGGGGCGTTCGTGGTCTCAGGTACTGGGGCAGCGAAAGATCCAAGACAAGTTGGATATCGTAAACAAGAGTCTTGGTGGCGCGACCGCCGATCTGGAAAAATCGCAGCAGGCGTTGAAAGCCGCGCAATCCCAGGTTTCGGCGAAAGATAGCGAAGTCGTCCAGATTCGACGGAAATACAACGAGTTGTTCGAGAGCAGCAAGCGCGAAGCAGGCCAGTTTGAAGAGCGCGTGCGGTTGCTCGTTGAAATTAAGAGCGACCTCAAGGAAGAGGTCGCAGAGTTGCGCAGGAATATTGGAGCGCTTCCAGAACTGGAATCCCAACTGGCGAGCAGCGTGCGGGAGCTTGGCGCTGTACGTGAGCTTCTGAAAGACTGTGAATCCGATCTGGCCGAAAGAGATGCCCAGGTTCGCGAGCTCGAGGAGGTGCAGGTCAGTACCACCGAAGAGCTGGCGCGGAGCACAGCAGCAATCGGAATTTTGGAAGAGGAGCTGAAAAGGCTTGAGGTGGTTCGTGTCGGCGAGACTTCGTCGTTCCGCGACCAGCTCAAGTTGAGCGAGCGGAATGTCTCCGACCTGCAGCTGAGCGTCTCCAAGGTAAATAAACTTTTGGCACAGAAAGACAGGGAGCTTAGCGTTGTTTCTGCGCGGGCTGCCAGTTCAGGCGATTCCGTGCGGCATGCCGCTGTGGTTGAGCCGGCGGCGCTGGCTGTGGAAAGCGTGTTGCGTAAACAATTGCAGGATAGGTTCAATGAAATCGCGCTGATTACCAAAGTACTGGCGCAAGTCGAAGCGCAATCTTCTGCAAAGCACGGGCGGATATCGGCGCTGGAGTCGGAGTTGAAGCAACGAGAGACTCAGCATCAAGCTGCATGTGCTGAAATCGCCGAGTTACAGAACGCATTGGCGCTTACTCGCGCTTACGTAGATGAATTGTTGACTTCTACGTCATGGCGTTTGACGTCTCCGCTTCGCTGGCTGAAAGAAAAATTCCATTGATAAATGACGCGAAAATAAAATGACAGCATTAAGCAAGGACGTTTTCTGGGATGAGCTGTACAGCGCTCATGCACCTGGCAAGCCGCTCAATCAAGAGCGGAAACGGCTGCTGGAGAGTAGCCCATTTTTCGACGCCGAGTGGTATGCGTCGGTTTATCCCGACGTTGCTCAATCCGGGCTTGACTCGCTTTCACATTATCTTTGGCTGGGCTATAGGTTGGGGCGAGACCCCGGTCCGAAGTTCGATGCCCAGTGGTATCTCCGCCGGAACCCTTTGGTTCTCAAACATGGCTTGGATCCACTTTTTCACTATTTAAAGTGGGGGCGCAACGAAGGAAGAAAGATTCGTTCGCCAGGTCAGCGTAGTCCTTATTATAGTGATCGCTTTGGTCTGCGCTATGTGGATAGGCGTGTCGCTGCTTGGGATGCCGAGCGAGAGAGTGAGTTCAAGGACGAAGTCTCGCGGCGCTATATCGCGCGTTCCTCACGATACGATCATGTTTCGGTCAGCATCGTAATGCCGACATTCAATCGCGCGCATTGTATCGTTGATGCGATCGAGTCGGTAATTGCCCAGACCCACACGAACTGGAAACTCATAATCAGCGATGATGGCAGTGATGATGACACTGCCATCAGGGTGTCTGAAATCAAGGATTCGCGTGTGCTGTTCTTGAAGGGACAGCGGGGAGGGGTCTCCGTAGCCAGGAACAGTGCACTGGCGAAGTGTGATGGCGATTATGTTTTCTATCTCGATACGGATAACAAGTGGAGGCCCGATTTCCTGAGGACCATGCTGGTTTTCATGGTATCCCAGGGTCTTGATGCTGCGTATTCGGCTGCTGAATGTTCTGTTGGCCAAGGCGTCGGTGACTACATCCGCGGCGACGATTTTGAGTGGTCTGCTTGCCTGAGAAGCAACTACGTGGACATGAACTGTTTTGGGCACGTACGTCGGCTGGTTTCCGAATATGGAGGATTCGATCAGTCTCTCCGCAGGCTGGTTGATTGGGATTTGATCCTCCGTTACACCAAGTCACAGCGCACGGCGTTTGCCCCATTTGTCGGAGTTCATTACGATGATTCTCCGAAGGGTGATCGAATCACCCTGTCCGAATATTCTTCCAAATCTCATTTGGAAGAGGTAATGGAACGGATTCGTGCAAAGCATGCAGGCGTGGATCTGTCGGAAACGCGAGCCGAAGCGATTCGACCAATGGCCGAGGATTTGCCTTGGCGTGCATTGGGTGGAGCTTCTATTGTTGAGGCTGCCATTGAGACTGTTCCGGCACAAGAGGACTGTCCGCCGGTGCGGGTTGGCTACGTATTGTGGGATTGGCCCGCACTTTCACAGACCTTTGTCTTGACTGAAATCAGGTCGCTGTGTGAGCGGGGATACGACGTAAAAGTGTACTACCGCGTAACCGCTGACCAAGTTGCCAACGTTGGTTTTGCGGTCGACGCCTATCAGATCAATGACGAGGCACAACTTGCAGAACTATGCGAGCAACACCAGCGCACGTGTCTGCATTCACCTTTTGTCTATCCAGCAGGGACACTGTTGACGTGGCCGGTCGCGGAAAAGCTGAAGATTCCGTTCACTCTGATGGCGGGAGGGGTTGACGTCGCGCACTACGAAAACATGAAGCGGAATCATGTCGGTGAAATGACCGCGTCTCCGCTGTGTCTCGGTGTGATCACCCTGGGGTCGTTTCACCGCGACTTGCTGCTTGATTGCGGAGTTCCGTCTTCAAAACTCATGCTCGAGCGGCAAAGCGTCGATTTGCCAATTGCATTGAAAGGCGGAAGTGAATTGCGCCCGCGACGTCGCATTCTGTGCGTTGCCCGGTTCATTGAGAAGAAGGGAGTCGAGTATTTGATCCGGGCTGCACAGCAGCTCCCAGACGCCGATTTCGTGCTGCATGGATATGGTCCGCTGCAGGCGCGTTACGAGAAGCTAATCGACGATCTCCGGCTGGATAATTTTCATCTGATGGCGCCTCTGTCATCCAAGGATCAGTTGATTGGCGCATACTTGGAGGCCGATGTGTTCGCGCTCCCGTGCGTGCGCGCTGCAAACGGAGATCTGGACGGTTTGCCGACCGTGCTGCTCGAGGCCATGGCCGTTGGTCTACCAGTAGTTACATCGCGGATCGCAAATACTCCGGATCTCGTGGTGGACAATGTAACCGGATACCTTTGCGATCCGGAAAATGTCGACTCTTTGGTCGCTGCATTGAAGCGTAGCCTGGATGCTGACGAGCGAGGGCGTCGGTCGATGAGCGAGATCGCCAAGCGTCGCGCTGTAGGTTACGCAAAAGCGGGCCGAACCATCGATACGTTGCTGTCGCAGTGGCAGCGACGTTCAGTGGACATCTTTCTGGTTACTTTCGATGTGCCTGGTTATGAGAATGTCGAAGACACCATCGAGATTATTCGGAGGGTGTACGAGTACACCTCATTGGATTTTCAGCTTTACGTTGCCGACAATGCGAGCACGGCGGAGTTCAAAGCCTCTTTGCGAGCAGAGTTTGGCGATCGGCCGAATTTCCATCTGATAGAGTTGGCCGAGAATATGTTCTGTGGCCCTGCTTCCAATGTTGCAGTCAGTAAGGGGCAGTCCGAGTACGCAATCTATCTGTGTAGCAAGGAAGGCTTTGTTCTTAGGCATGGTTGGGAACATCGAATGGTCCAGGCTATGGATGCTGAGCCGGAGGCCGCCATGGGTGGCTATTTGGTCGGATTGGCGAAGTATCCTACTGTAGGGTCGCTGTCTGAGTATCCGTCATTCAAGGAATGGCGCAATCAGGCGTTTGCCAGCAGTCATTGCGATGTACCTTTCAAGCACGTGCAAGGCGGAGTCTTTATTCTCCGACGCAGTGATTTTGAGACGCATGGTGGATTCAGTAGTGAGGTGGTCCACAACGGGATGGATATTGAGTACAGCTACTTCCTTCAGAGTGAAGGTCGCAAGTTGATTGGCATCTCAGGTGTTGCGGCAGTGACAGTCAAAACGCTTCCGCCGTTGCGGAGTTTGCTCGATGAGCACACGCTGGTAGTGCATCCTTCCTCAAAGGAGGAGAGCCCGATTCTCGACGGAATAGTTCTCAAGCAGATGCGGCACTGCAACCTTTGTGGTTGGCATGGCGTAGTTTTCCATTTGATGGCCGGTGGTGCCGAGCTGTGTCCTGATTGCGGTAGTCGGGGGTTTGACAGAACGGCTTATCGAGTTCTCAGTCAGTCTGGCTTCCTCCAAGGCAGGCCCCATGTCACCGCTGCGGTTGCCAGCAGTGCTTTGCCAACTGCGATGAAGAAGGTTTGTCCACGCCAGAGGTTGCTTGCACTTGGAGACGTGGAGGATTTGCACGTACTGGTGGAGTCGGCGCAGGCAGGTGGCCTTGTAATTGCAGATCATCGCGATTGGAAGGATGTGCAGATTCATCGAATCGTTGATGCGATCGTTGCGCTCGTCGCGAGCGGTGGCGCGGTTCTTTTGGGGACTCTCGACGAAGCTGCATTCAAAGAGATGATGTCCGCAGTTTGCGGAAAGGGTGTAATCGGAAAGCGCCTCGTCCTGCTTAGTGATGTCAGTCGCTTCGATACGCAGCCGGTGTATTTTTTCAGCGGTACGGAGCTGCCGTCTGACCTTCAAGGGATTGATGGATAATGCAAGTGGTTATCTATGGCGGAGCAGGCTTCATTGGCACCAGTACTGCCGAGCAGTTCCGGCTGGCAGGCCACGAAGTAGTGATCGCGGACAAAGGAGGGCGACTTGCCCGGAATAGGGCTTCGCTCGCGGATTTCCGATGCCTCGACGTTGGGCTGGAGCCGATGGACTACTCTGCGTTTGATGCTTTGGTATACCTGAGCAGCGCCACTCTGCCAGCTACTTCGATGGGTAGCTTGAGTCATGATGCCGAGGTCAACATTGCTCCCGCTGTGCGGGTTATGGAGCAAGCCTGCAGTCAGGGAGTCAAGCGCATCATCTTCTCCTCGTCTGGCGGGACGATTTATGGAAATTCCCGCGTCTCACCAATTGATGAAGAGCAACCGGCCCGGCCGGTCAGTGCATATGGTGTATCCAAGCTGGCGATAGAGCGGTATCTTGATATCCTTGGTGCCACGGCGGGCATCGTGGCGGTAAGCCTACGGATTGCCAACCCTTACGGTGCTTACCAGTTCAGGGGTACAGGAGTTGGGGCTATCGCTGGTTTCATGAGTCGTTTGTCACATGCCCAAGCAATCCATATCTGGGGAGATGGGAGTATTGTCCGTGACTATCTTCACGTAGATGATGTCGCGCGCGCTTTTGTTGATGCATGTGAGGCACCAGGGCTGAAATCAGGGCAATACAATGTTGGCTCGGGTACAGGGATATCTCTGAACGATCTTCTCGCTCAGATTTTTGAGGTTGCAGGAAAAAAGTGCGATGTCATCTACGAGGGCGCGAGGGAGTTTGATGTTCAATCAATCGCTCTGGATGTTCGCAAAATCCAGGAGGAGCTTGGTTGGCGGCCCGCTCTAGATTTACCCGCCGGTCTTAGGAGCATGTGGGCGGCGAGCAAGCTGTTTGCGTAATTAACTTAAATTTTTCGGGTATGAATATGAATAAATTTTGCAAATCGATGGTTCTGATTTTGCCGGTGGTTTTGGCCGCTTGCGGTGGTGATAAGCCGGCGAACCAGGAGAGTGCCGGTACTCCGGCCCCCGCTCCAGTTGAAGTGAAGGCGAGCATGCAGATCGTCCCGGCTACCGCCGGGTTGAGTCATGAAGCAGCTGCTGCGGGGCAAGCCGCTGTATCGAGCCGGATCACCGATAAGCGGGAAAGCATGGGCGAAATTACGTTCGATACGATTGGGCGCCTCGGAGTGCACCCGGGCCGTGAAGCATCGTCGTGGGTAAAGCTCGATGTGTCAGGCCTGAATTCCCTTGATCTGTACCCGGCGATCAAAAGCCTCAGCCCTGCCTGCAAGGAGAATGCGCTGGCGGGTACGGTGAATCTTTCTGTCTATGCTGATGACCAACTGGTCGACAAGGTGATCGATGTCAATCGTAATACCAATGACGTCGTTCAGATTTCACTGAAGGATGCGAAACAGCTGCGACTTGAAGTTGATAACCAGAATGGCTCGATCAGCTGCGATTGGTTTGTGGTTAGTTTTTCCAACGTCAAGTGACTTTGTGATCGCCCTGTTCTTCGGGGCGGGGCGATCCCGATTTCATTTGTTACGTGTTTGACTGTGCAGCAGCAAGGAATGATGAAAAATGCCCATTACGCCTGATCTGGTTATTCATCCGGTGTGCGATATTGACGTTTGTAATGATGTCGGCACCGAGTTGATGGTGGTCGGTGGGCAGCCATTGTTCGACTTGCGGCCGCAAGGTGAAGTCTCTGCTGGTGGCGGCTGGTATTTGCTGTCGCTCACGCTGCGGGACGTCGTTCGTAGTGGTGGATGCTTTGTTGTATCCCCCGTCTATTCCGGTATTGGTGGAAGCGGGGAAGAAGTTGAATTGAGGCAGTCCGGCCTGCGCTTGGAGTGCGTTGTGCGTCTGTCGCATCGCTTGGAATATTTCAGGGTGGCGCTAGCCAATTGCGACAGTTTGAATATATCCGAGATTCGACTGAGGCAAATTGGAAAGACTGCCGCCGCTATGAAAATGGTGGGCGACTTGTCGGTTGCAGGATTGATGAATTGGTCCTCGTTTTCGGCTGGACTCGGTGGTGCCCGTAGGTTTGGCGACGAGCTCTATCGTCGTTACATGGGATGCCGTTCGGCAACAGCGCTTCCCGCTCCCGATTCCTATCAACACTGGATTCGAAGTGTTGAGCGACGCAGGGGGCCTGCTGACCGCCAGATTGAAGTGGGCCTGATCTCTGTCCTTATGCCGGTCTACAGGCCTGATGTCCGGTGGCTGCGCAGGGCGATTGAAAGTGTAATGAGGCAGAGTTATCAGAATTGGGAGCTCTGCATCGTCGATGATTTCTCAAATGTTCCGGAAGTTCGCGCGGTAATCGAGGAGCTTTGCTCTATCGATGCGCGCATAAAAGTCCTGTTTCGCAACAGTAATGGGCATATTTCCGTCGCCAGCAACGATGCGCTCGCTATGGCATCCGGGCGATTCGTCGCTCTGCTTGATCATGATGATGAGCTTTCGCTTGATGCATTGCTGGAGATTGCTGCAGCAGTTAATTCGAATCCAATGCTGCGTTACATATATAGCGACGAAGACAAAATTGATGAATCGGGTAGGCGCTATGATCCGTATTTTAAACCGGACTGGAATCAAGAGCTTTTGCTGTCGCAGAATTACTGTTGCCACCTGAGTGCGTTCGATTCCACGTTGATTCGCGATGCAGGTGGTTTTGGCATCGGTTTCGAGGGGAGTCAGGACCATGACCTAATCCTCCGTTGCACCGAGCGATTGCAGGCCCGTGAGATTTGGCACATTCCAAAGATTCTCTATCATTGGCGATCAACCCCCGAATCAACCGCCGGCGGTATCGATGCAAAGCGATATGCGCTTGATGCCGGTATTCGAGCAATCAGTGCGCATTTGCTGCGTACTGGTCAGGACGCAGAGGTGACGTTGACGGCTGATCATTATTATCGTGTGAGCCGAAAGGTTCCTTTGCCATCACCTCGGGTCAGTCTCATAATGCCAACCCGCGACAGGGTCGATTTGTTGCGTGTAGCGGTGAGTAGCATTTTGGAGAAGACTGATTATGATAATTTCGAGATAATCGTAGTAAATAATCAGTCGCGCGATCCAGAGACGCTCGATTATTTCGAACAGTTGCGGCGGGAATCAAGGGTCATGGTCCTAGACTATGATAGCGAATTCAACTATTCGAGAATGAATAATTTCGCAGCTGAGCAGTCTAGTGGTGAGATACTCTGTTTGATAAATAACGATGTTGAGGTTATTAACCCGGAGTGGCTGCGTGAGATGGTGTCGCATGCGGTTCGGCCGATCAATGGCGTGGTGGGAGCGCTGTTGTATTATCCGGATGATACGATCCAGCACGCAGGCGTCATTACCGGTATTGGTGGTGTTGCCGGTCACGTGTATCACAAGCAGAAGCGCGGGCATCACGGGCAGAATGGAAGGGCGCGCTTGGCTCAGAATATGCGCGTAGTCACTGCTGCGTGCTTGGTGGTGCGCAAGTCAGTATTCAACCAGGTGGGGGGGTTGGACCCCGAGCTGCGTGTTGCCTTCAACGACGTGGATTTCTGCCTGCGCGTCGATCAGGCTGGTTATCGTGGAGTTTGGACGCCGTTTGCCGAGCTCTATCACTATGAGTCTGCGTCTCGTGGCTATGAAGATACGCCAGAGAAGAAGCGGCGATTTGAAAGTGAAGTTGATTTCATGAAGGCGCGCTGGGGAAAGTTGCTTGATCACGACATAACTTATAATCCTAATCTGTCGCTGGATCAGCCATTCGAGATCGTCAGCCATTCGCGTACTTGAAGGTAAATAGTGGGTATCTGTTACCGAGCGCCAATGTCAACGCGAAGGTTGAGTTGGCTTCGGTGGCGTTACCTCTCGGGTGAATAATTCTGGAACTGAAACCGTCATTGTTCTATGCAGTAGACCTGTGCTGCGTTGCAGAGCCTGTTCGGTGTGCATCCATGATCTCGAGTAATGCGCTGCGGAAATCTTCGGATCGGCGAACCAATGCTGATCGCGATGAGATTCGGAACAGGAAATAGTTGGTCGATACTACTGAGCCTGCGGTGTGGTACGCAGAGCGTGCATTTGGACGCTTCTGGGCTGTGAGCATGACGCATGCGGATGACCTGGAAGAATAGTCGCGCATGCCCTGCCTCGCATTCTCCAGGCTGCACATGGCAGGGCTTTTGAGGGTTAGGGAAGTCCTTAGCACTTCACCCGCACGCATGGTCTTTCGCTGACAAGGCCTTGATGTCGCATCGCCGAAAACGGGGGGGAGTCAGCGGTTGTGGTCTGGGCGTTTTAAGTGGTTGGACAGGGAGCGTCGGGTCGCCATTCGCTGAACCGGCCTGCGCGGAACGGAGCCCATATCGTAGCTCAGGAAGCCAAGTATGAACTGGAGACCGATAATCAGCGGCAACGCTGCAAGCATAACGGTGCCAGCTGTTGTTTCGACCCCTGTGTGCACTGAATGCCACCAGTGATAGACGCCGATGGCGGATCCGGTGAGAATCAGGATCAGCCCAGCGATCAATTCGAGAGATGCGACGGACATGTCGCGTAAAAAATAGTTGTAAAAAATCCGCTTGAAACCATTTCGAAAGTGCTTGTAGAGAAAGTCGCCAAGCACATTGCTGATGTGCAAGTTGCTCACTTCGTCGGCATAGTGGGCATCCATCGGGACATCTATCACCACTGCGCGAAGGGTATTGAGACGAAACAGCATGTCCGACTCAAAGAAATAACGTTTACTGATCTTTTGGTTCGGTAGTCTTCGAGCGACATCTGCATGGATCGCAGTAAAACCATTGGTCGGGTCGAAAATGTCCCAGTACCCGCTGGAGAGCTTGGTCATGAAGGACAAGCCCGCGTTCCCGATGATGCGGATGCCGGGCATCTGACCTATTACAGTCAGGTCGAAGAAGCGATTGCCTTTTGTATAGTCCGCTTCGCCGCGAAGAATGGGATCCACGAAATCCGGAATCAGGGATGGATCCATCTGACCGTCGCCATCAACCTTGACGATGACGGTGGCGCCATCGGCAATGGCTTCTTTGTAGCCTTTAAGTACCGCGCCACCGACACCCATGTTCTGTTCCATGTGATGAACGGTGACCCGTGGGTCGGTGCAGTTTTCCTCGACGTGTTTGCCGGAGTTATCCGGGCAGGCGTCATCAATTACATATATTCTGTCCACCAATGTTGGCATGCCGGCTATGACGTCCAGGATATGGCGCTTGACCTTGTAGCTCGGGATGACGACGGCGATGATTGGTGTTTGAGGCATGTCTGGGCTGTCGCTCGCTACTGTGTATTTGGGAACTTGTACGAAACGTGGTTGCGTGGAGGCCCATTGTCAATCGGGGTTGCCGGCTTATGTTGAAAATTGGCCCCTTGCGCTGCCTGCACGAAGTACCGAATCAGTCTTCAATTTCCCCTAGCACAGTACCCGAGGGTGAAGCTGTTGTGCAGGCATTTTTTGGCAGTATAGCGAGGAACGGCTGCTCTGACGTTACCTCGATGACGCCGTCATGGTGGAAGGCGCTCCTTTTTTTCAAAGCAGTTTGATGAATTGGCTCTGGCCGTGTTGCGAAATCATCTCGGCTTTCAGCTGCAGCTCCTCCATGCCTTCCAGACAAGCGGCTTCGCGATTGGTTGGTAGAAATACATATCGAATGCCACGAGCGATCAGCCAGTCGCGATCGAATCGTTCGCAAACATGAGCTAAATAGTTGACAGTCGTGAAATCTGCACTTCCTTGATAGTAATAGAAAGCGGCCGGAGGGCCATCATAGAACGGCAAGGCGCGTGTCCCGGTTACCGGGAAGACCCAGGTTTCTTGGTGGGCCTGCTGTCGAGAGTTGGGTAGGAGCACATATCCTGGTTCGAGCTTGTGCTCTTGCCACAAATTTTGGACATCTTCCAGTACCGCAAGGTCATCCTTGGTGGCACACCCCATGGAGCCGCAATAGTCCACGCGGGGGGTCTCCATCATTGGTTGTATGCGATGCATGCCGATGAAGGTCAGGGCTATCAGCACTGCAATCGGCAATACCACTTTCCCGATATGGTGGGAGGCGAGTACGAGAGGTGTGGATGCGGCCAAGAAGGTGATCGTGAGAATCTTCAGCTGACCCAAGCTCAGCCCGAAATAGGGTTGCAGCAGATAAAAGCGTCGATCAGTTAGCAGTGTTGCGAACAGGTTGTCCGCTGCCCAAAGCGCCAACAGGGCGAAAGCAATGATGAACAGTACGCGGGCCAATGTACTTGGCCTTGCACGTAGCCTGAGCAGCCACGGCATTGCACAGGCTGCCAGCAAGGCACCGAAAAGCGGCTGTTTCTGACCCGGAATCAGATGTGTGAAATTCTTGAGGAACTGCCAAGGACCCAGCAGCAGCAGGGCTTTCCAATGATTCAAGATCTCGATGCTAGGGATTTCCTGCAGATCGTCACTGAGCGTGAATCTGCTTGCAGGCGTTCCTGCCCCCGTCAGCAGGGCGTAGTAGTAGGGATCAAGCAATAGCAACAGGATCAGCAACAGCGGTGATAGCGCAACCCAGGGAACCTGGCGATCCCAAAGGACGCAGCTCAGGGAGAAGGCGGCAAGCAGAACCAGTGGCACCACGATGTTGATCGGGTTGAGTATGGCCAAGGTCAAGAGGCATAGCGCCACAACCACAGCCATTGGCGTGCCACGACGCAGCTTATCGGGCTGTCCGGGGAGCAAGGGAATGATGGTGGCAGCAAGGAAGGCAATCCCCATCTGCCGGCCGGCACCTTCCATATGTGCATATACGGAAAAGAACGGTATCAGCAGGCCTGCGCAGGTGATTCCGAGAGCTGCTGTAAAGACCAACGCGATCGTTTTGGGATGTCGGCATCTCAGTGTGAGCGCTTCGGCAATTATCAGGGGAGCGGTGAAAGCCTGTAGCAGCGGCAGCGCTGTGATCGAGTTGCGGACATCCAAAAGGGATAACTTGGCCCAAAGGAATCCAAGTACGCCTGTGCCCGCTGGGTAATTGAAGAGATTGCCCCCCGCCCACGGAACTCCGCCGAGCAGTTCAATCTGTCGGGCGAAGTAAGCATGTGTATCCGGATCGCTTGAAAGCATGACAATGCGGGGAAGCTCCCGGTCACCAATTGCAATGCAAACAGCTGCAAACAGTCCAAGTTCGAAAGGAAGCCAGTTTCCTTTTGTCCAGTGCTGGCGGAGCACCGTTGCTCTGTGATTCGTCTGGAGCAGATAGGCTGCCGAGGCGGCGATGAGAACAAAGAGTTCGATACCGGTCAGGGGGACATTCCCGACGATTCCTTGCAGGACAGATCTGAGCAGAACATAGAGTGCAAGCGTGGCTTGGCCCGTGACCAGAGCCAGGAAAAAGACCGGCCTGCCTGGCGTTTTTTTCCAGCCAATCAAGCTCAGTACCGCAAATCCGACCAGTACGAAGCCAAGCGAGGCGAACAACAGGGTCGACCCATAGGCGATGCCGCGAGGGGAGCAGAGCCCGTCGCATCCGCTGCCAAGTAGTGTGAACAACGCCAGTGCACTTACCAGTGCCGCTACGGCGAGCCCGGCACCTTTGCTTGGACGTAGCTGGAGCAGCGACTTACTGATCCAGGACCGAGTGAACCACGCCAATGCAACGAGTCCTAGTAAGCCTAGCCCCAACGCGACATTCGCCAGCGCCCTCTGCATACGCAGAGATTGGGTAAGCACCTCAGGTACTGCGAACTCCAGATACGGGTCAGTACCTGTTGAGAGCAGGTCCATCGCATCGGTCTGTGCAGGAAGGACCTGCAACTGGTTGACGCTGAGTACTGTGGCTCTCAGGCCGGCGCCGGTCAGCTCGATTCTGGTCGACTTTTGTTGAAGCACAAGTTTTTGGACGCTGGCTTTGCCGGGGGCGTTGCCTACGTCAAGCCTTATCGCCTTGATCGTCCGTCTACTGGGGAGTTCTACTCGGTAGCTGTGGACGGCTGCGTCATGTTGGAGCGTCAGAGGCAATGAGCGTGCTTCTGAGTAGTCATTGTTGCCACGATAGAAGATTTGTCCGGTATCGCTGGACGCTGCGAGCTCCAGCGTGACTGAGATCGGTTCAAGGAATTCCTTTCGATACTGTCCCCAGCAGGCCATTGCGAGCAGAAGGCATGCGGCGAACAGGATGGGCCAGCGCGGGAACGACTGGTCGCTTTCTTTCAGGTCATCGACTGATTTGGCCATTCTCAATTTTCGCCTTCTCTTCTACCAAACAGCAAACTGCCCGGTTTTACCGGGCAGTTTGCTGTTGAACGCTCAGTGGGTTCAGAGTGCTGCTTCCAACTCCGGCAACAGATTGAACAGGTCTCCTACCAAGCCGATATCGGCGATTTCAAAAATCGGCGCATCGCCGTCCTTGTTGATGGCGACGATGGTGCCGGCGTCCTTGATGCCGGTCAGGTGCTGGATGGCACCAGAGATGCCCACGGCGATGTACAGCTCGGGAGCGATGATCTTGCCGGTCTGGCCGACCTGCATGTCGCTGGGCACATAGCCGGCATCCACGGCGGCGCGCGAGGCACCGACGCCGGCACCAAGTTTGTCGGCCAGCGCGTAGATCACCTTGAAGTTCTCTTCCGAGCCGACGCCGCGGCCGCCGGAGACCACGCGCTTGGCGCTCTGCAGGTCCGGGCGGTCGCTCTTGCCGGCCGCCAGGCCGATGAAGCGGGTGTGGCCCGGCAGGGGGGCATCGACGCTGATCGCTTCGATCGGTGCGCTGTTGCCTTTGGCAGCTTCCTGCCAGGAGGCTGCGCGCACAGTGGCGACGACGACCTGGTCGGCCGGTACCTCGACGGTGATGATGGCGTTGCCGGCGTAGATCGGGCGCTTGAAGGTATGGGCGCCTTCGACCGACATCAGGTCCGAGACCTGGTTGACGCCGAGCAGGGCGGCCACGGCCGGCATCACGTCCTTGCCGGTGGTGGTCGACGGGCCGAACACATGGCTGTAGCCGGCTGCTGCCTTGGCGATCTGCGGCGCCTGCACCTGCGCCACGGCGTGTTCATTGGCCGGGTTGGCGATGGTCAGCACCTTGCTGACGCCGGCGATCTGCGCGGCCTCAGCGGCGATGGCGGCTGGGTCTGCGGCCAGCACCAGTACATCGATGTCGCCGCCGACGGCGGTGGCGGCCGACACGGTCTTGGCCACGGCGCTGTTGAGCTTGCCGTCCAGGTGTTCGGCGATGACGAGAATCTTGGCCATTACAACAACCCCTTCTGCTTGAGTGCAGCTACCAGTTCGGCAGCATCCTTGACCATCACGCCCTTGCTGCGCTTGGACGGCGCGGCGTACTGGGTGGTCTTGAACGTGTCAGCGGCCTCAACACCTAGGTCGGCCAGCTGCAGGGTTTCCAGCGGCTTGGCCTTGGCCTTCATGATGTCCGGCAGCTTGATGAAGCGCGGTTCGTTCAGGCGCAGGTCGGTGGTGATGACGGCCGGCAGGTCGACTTCCAGCGTTTCCAGGCCGGCATCGACCTCCCGGGTGACTGTGGCCTTGCCATCAGCGATCTCGATCTTGGAGGCGAAGGTGGCCTGCGGGCGCGCCCACAACGTGGCCAGCATCTGGCCGGTCTGGTTGGCGTCGTCGTCGATGGCCTGCTTGCCGAGGATGACCAGGTCCGGCTGTTCCTTCTCGACCAGCTTGAGCAGGGTACGGGCGGCGGTCAGCGGCTGGATGGCCTGGTCGGTGACCACGTGGATGGCGCGGTTGGCGCCCATGGCCAGGCCGTTGCGCAGGTGTGCCTGGGCGTCGGCCGGGGCGATGGTGGCCACGACCACTTCGGTGGCGATGCCCTTGTCGCGCAGACGCAGGGCTTCTTCCAGCGCGATTTCGTCGAACGGGTTGGGCGAGAGCTTGACGCCGTCGGTGACCACGCCGGAGCCATCCGGTTTGACCTGAATGCGGACGTTGTAGTCCACCACGCGCTTGTACGCGACGAGGATTTTCATGTGCTGCGGGATCCTTCGGTTGCTGATGGGGGCCGGCACTGGCCTGGAACAAATTTTCTCGATTCTAGCCGGGTTGATAGGCCCGTGCGAATGCGTATGGTGGCGCGTTCGCGCCCTTTAAATGTCCGGACAAATTTGATAAGCATGAAGCTGATTGTCAATGACAGGCGATAATCAGGGTGCCTCGTTATATCCTTGGCAATCTATTCCGCTGCCTCGCAGCCGAAAAAAGGAGATTGATCGAGTGACCACATGGCTTGTGACTGGCGGTGCCGGTTTCATCGGGGGAAATTTTGTTCTGGAAGCGGTCGCAAAGGGCGTCCGTGTCATCAATCTGGATGCTTTGACGTATGCAGGCAACCTCAAGACGCTGGATAGCCTGAATGAGAACCCGGAGCACGTGTTCGTCCAAGGGGACATCGGAGACAAGGCCCTGGTGGCGCGACTGTTAGCTGAGCATCAGCCAGATGCTGTGTTGAATTTTGCTGCTGAGAGCCACGTGGACCGCTCAATCGATGGTCCGGGCGCATTCATCCAGACGAATGTTGTCGGGACGCTCGGCCTGCTGGAGGCTGTGCGTGATTACTGGAAGGGGATGCCTGCTGACAAAGCTGAGGCCTTCCGCTTCTTGCATGTCTCCACCGACGAGGTCTACGGCACTCTGGGCGAGACCGGGAAGTTCACCGAAACCACGCCCTATGCGCCGAACTCTCCTTACTCTGCGTCCAAGGCCGCCTCTGACCATCTGGTGCGAGCCTTCCACCACACCTATGGGTTGCCGGTACTGACTACCAACTGCTCCAACAATTACGGTCCCTACCACTTCCCTGAGAAGCTGGTTCCGTTGGTGATCGCCAAGGCATTGGCGGGTGAGCCACTGCCGGTGTACGGCGATGGCAAGCAGGTACGCGATTGGCTGTTTGTCACAGACCATTGCGAGGCGATCCGTACGGTTCTGGCAAAGGGTGCTGTGGGTGAGACGTATAACGTCGGCGGCAATTCAGAAAAGCAGAACATCGATGTGGTGCAGGCCATCTGCGCACTGTTGGATCAGCGCCGTCCGCGTGAGGATGGCCAGCCGAGGAGCAGTCAGATCACCTATGTTGCTGATCGCCCGGGACATGACCGGCGTTACGCCATTGATGCATCCAAGCTCAAGGACCAGTTGGGCTGGGAGCCCAAGTACACCTTTGAAGAAGGCATCGCTTTCACCGTTGACTGGTACCTGGAGAATCAATCCTGGGTGCAGGGCGTTCTAGATGGCAGCTATCGGTTGCAGCGTATCGGCACCGTCGCCTGAAATGTTGGGGGGCGCGCAACGCAATTGCTGTGTGCGCGAGCTTCCATCCAATCTGGCGCTTTGAATTAGGAATATATCAATGACACAGCGTAAAGGCATCATCCTGGCAGGTGGCTCCGGCACCCGTTTGTATCCAATCACCAAGGGTGTCAGCAAGCAGTTGTTGCCTGTTTATGACAAGCCGATGATCTACTACCCGCTCAGTGTTCTCATGCTGGCCGGCATACGCGAAGTGCTGATTATCAACACTCCTCATGAGCAGGCGCTCTTCCAGCAGTTGTTGGGGGATGGTTCGCAGTGGGGCATGGAGATCCAGTATGCGGTACAGCCCAGTCCTGATGGTTTGGCGCAGGCATATTTGATCGGGCGTGACTTCGTGGGCGGCAAGCCCAGCTGTCTGGTGTTAGGCGACAATATCTTTCACGGCCATGGGTTGCGTGATGTGCTCAAGCGTGCCGATGCACGCGATGCAGGGGCTACCGTCTTTGGCTATTGGGTAAACGATCCTGAACGCTATGGTGTTGCTGAGTTTGACGCTGGTGGCAAGGTAGTTGGGCTGGTCGAGAAGCCGGAGCACCCGCGCTCGAACTACGCCGTAACGGGCTTGTATTTTTATGATGGTGATGCCAGCGCGCACGCGGCCGAGCTCAAGCCATCGCCGCGTGGGGAGTTGGAGATCACCGATCTCAACCAGCGCTACCTTGATGAGGGAATTTTGCAGCTTGAGGCGCTTGGGCGAGGCTATGCATGGCTCGATACTGGGACGCATGACTCACTGCTGGAAGCTTCCAACTTCATCGAGACCATACAAACTAGGCAGGGCTTGCAGGTTTGCTGTCCGGAAGAGATCGCTTATGGGCAAGGCTGGATCACAGCTGATCAGCTGGAAGCGCTGGCGGCACCCTTGGCAAAAAACGGCTATGGACAGTACTTGCAGAAACTGGTTCAGCGAGGAATTGTTCCGTGAAGGTGATTGAAACAGGGTTGCCGGGTTGCGTGGTCATTGAGCCTGCCGTGTTCGGCGATGAGCGCGGTTTCTTTTTCGAAACGTGGAATGCCGAGCGATTCAGGGCGCTTGGGCTGCCGGATCGGTTCGTGCAAAGCAACGTGTCTTCTTCCAGCAAGGGAGTTCTGCGTGGCTTGCATTACCAGTGGCCGCGGCCGCAGGGTAAGCTGGTAAGCGTGCTGGAAGGTGAGGTTTATGATGTTGCTGTTGATATCCGGCGTGGCTCGCCAACCTTTGGTAAGTGGGAGGCGGTGTTGTTGACCGCCCAGAACAAACGTCAATTCTGGATCCCGGAGGGTTTTGCGCACGGGTTCGCAGTTCTTTCTGAACGTGCTGTTTTCAGTTACCTCTGCACGGAGGTTTACCTGAAAGAACTCGATGCAGGCGTTCGCTGGAACGACGCTGACATAGGTGTGGATTGGCCGATCAGCGGGCCAACGCTGTCGGCGAAGGACGAGAGTGCGCCTTTCCTCAAGGATATTGCTGAAGAACGCCTGCCGGTCTTTGTGCCATGAGGGTGTTGGTTTTTGGCGCCAACGGGCAGGTGGGGCAAGAGCTGCTTCGTGCATTGAGCTCTTGCTATGAGGTTGTGGCAACTACCCGCAGTGGTGAACTGCCGGACGGTAATCCTTGTGAAGTCGCCGATTTTGACGTCCCTGACAGTTTGGTGGACGTGCTGAAGAAGGTACGGCCGGATGCCGTGGTGAATGCAGCTGCCTATACGGCGGTTGATCGCGCAGAGCAGGAGCCTGAGGCTGCTTATCGTGCAAACGCGCATGCACCCGGGGTGATCGCACGTTGGTGTGCTGAGCAGGGGGTGCCGATGATCCACTACTCCACGGACTATGTGTTTGATGGCCAGGGGACGGTTGCCTATCGCGAAGAGGATCGTTTAGATCCGCTTGGCGTCTATGGCAGCAGCAAGCGTGATGGGGAGTTGCAGGTGCGTGCTGCCGGCGGGCGTCATCTGATTTTCCGTACGGCGTGGGTCTATGCCTCGCATGGCGGGAATTTCCTGCGCACCATGCTGCGTGTTGGAGCTGAGCGTGATGAGTTGCGGGTGGTTTCCGATCAGATTGGGACGCCAACCAGCGCAGCTCTGATTGCGGATGTCACCTTGCACGCACTGCAGCACCAGGGACAATTGAGTGGCACTTGGCACCTCACGGCTTCCGGGCAGACCAGCTGGCATGGCTTTGCCGAGGCCATCTTTGGTCAGGCTCTGTCTGCGGGGCTATTGCAGAAAGCGCCGAGAGTTTTGCCAATCCCCAGTTCTGAGTATCCAACGCCTGCCAAGCGCCCTGCTTGGTCGGTACTTGATAGCCGTAAACTGCAGCAGGATTTTGGCATCACCTTGCCGCAATGGCAGGATGGCTTGGTGCGAGTGATTGGTGAACTTGCCTGATCGGACGGGTTTCTCGGAGCGGTGATCCAGACTGGGCCACCGCTCTGAAGCAAGTGGTGTCAGTCCTTGCCGAACAGATCACAGCTATAGATTTTTTCCGGTACATCGGCAATGCCAGGGCCGACGCGGTTGGCCACGATCACGTCGCAGATAGCCTTGAATTCCTCAAGGTCCCTGACGACACGGGAGTTGAAAAACTGGCTGTCGCTCAGGGTGGGTTCGTAGATAACTACCTCTATGCCCTTGCCCTTTATGCGCTTCATGATGCCTTGGATGGAGGAAGCACGGAAGTTGTCTGATCCGGCTTTCATGATCAAGCGGAAAATTCCGACAATCTTGGGGCGGCGGGCGATGATCTGCTCCGCGATGAAGTCCTTGCGGGTTGTATTCGAGGATACGATTGCCTGTATCAGGTTTTGTGGAACGTCCTGATAATTGGCAAGCAATTGTTTGGTGTCCTTGGGCAGGCAATAGCCACCGTAGCCAAACGAAGGGTTGTTGTAGTGATCGCCAATGCGCGGATCGAGGCAGACACCCTGGATGATTGATCGGCTATCCAGGTCGTGGATGCGCGAATAAGTATCCAGTTCGTTGAAGTACGCAACACGCATGGCCAAATAGGTGTTGGCGAAAAGCTTGATTGCCTCAGCTTCGGTTGAGTCTGTGAGCAATACTGGGGTGTTCGGTTCTTTGGAACCCTGCAGGAACAAGGCTGCAATGCTTTCAGCTCGTTGCGACCGCTCTCCGATGATTATTCTGCTGGGGTGTAGATTGTCATGAAGGGCACGGCCTTCGCGCAGGAACTCTGGCGAGAACAGGATGTTCGTATTGCCGAAGCGCTCTTGTGCACCACGGGTGAACCCGACCGGAACCGTTGACTTGATCACTACTATCGCAGCTGGGTTGGCAGCGAAAACCTGGCCCAAAACCGCGTCTATGGAGTGAGTGTTGAAATAGTTGGTTTTTTCGTCGTAATCCGTCGGTGTGGCAACGATCACCAATTCGGCATCACGATAGGCTGCGGCTCCATCTGTGGTTGCCGTGAGCTTCAAGGTGGTATCTGCGAGATAGGTGCTGACCTCGGCATCATCGATCGGAGAAATACGCTGATTGATCAGTGCTACCTTCTCGGCATTGATATCAACCGCTACGACATCGTTGTGCTGGGCGAGCAAAATGGCATTCGACAGGCCCACATAGCCGGTGCCTGCAATTGCGATCTTCATTCGTTGTAACCTTTATATAGCTAATGTTTGGCTTGAAAGTGAAGTGACGTCTGGTGACTTACGCGCGCCCGTAGGTATCCTCGAAGCGCACGATATCGTCCTCGCCCAGATAGCTGCCTGACTGCACTTCGATGAGTTCCAGTGGTAGCTTGCCCGGATTGCGCAGACGATGGGTGACGCCCAGCGGGATATAGGTGCTCTGGTTTTCGGCCAGCAGCAGTACTTCATCGCCACGGGTGACTTCGGCTGTACCGCTGACCACGATCCAATGCTCGGCGCGGTGGTGGTGCATCTGCAGGCTCAAGGTGCCGCCTGGTTTGACGGTGATGCGCTTGACCTGGAAACGCTCGCCGTGATCGATGGAGTCATAGGCACCCCACGGACGATAGACCTTGCGATGCCAGGTAGCTTCACTGCGGCCATCAGTCTTCAGACGTGCCACCACGTCCTTCACTTCCTGCATGCGGTCGGACTTGCCGACCAGCACCGCATCATCGGTCTCCACTACGATGACATCGTCCAGGCCGACCATCGCGATCAAACGCTCGCCGTAAGCGAAGGTGTCATGGCAGTCGATGGCAATCACGTCGCCGCGATGCGCGTTGCCGTTTGCGTCCTGCTCGGAGACATCGCGCAATGCGGTCCAGGACCCGACATCGCTCCAGCCAGCGTCCAGCGGGACCACCGCCGCATCAGCGGTCTTTTCCATCACCGCATAGTCGATGGAGTCGGATGGACTGGCCTTGAATGCGTCCGCATCCAGGCGGATGAAGTCGCTGTCACGTCGTGCCTTCTGCCACGACGTGCGGCAGGCTGCGAGGATCTGCGGCTGCAGACGCTCCAGCTCCTGCAGGTAGCGCGAGGCGCGGAACAGGAACATGCCGCTGTTCCAGTAGTACTCGCCGGAGGCGACATAGTCCTGTGCGGTTGCCAGGTCGGGTTTCTCGACGAAGCGCTCGATGGCGCGCGCGCCTTCACCGGCGACGGCCTTGATGTAGCCGTAGCCGGTTTCCGGTGCGGTCGGCTGGATGCCGAAGGTCACCAGCTTTCCCTGCTCGGCGATATCGGCAGCGTCCAGGATCGCGCGGTGGAAGTGGGCAACCTCGCGGATCAAGTGGTCTGAGGGCAACACCAGCAGCAACGGGTCGGCGCCGTCGCGGCAGGCTTCCAGTGCGGCTGCAGCGATAGCCGGTGCGGTATTGCGGCCAACCGGTTCCAGCAGAATCGCCGACGGCGTGGTCCCTACCTGCTGCAGCTGTTCGGCGGCGACGAAACGATGCGCTTCGTTGGCCACGACGATTGGCGCCTGCGTGGCGACATCGGCAACCCGCAACCAGGTGGACTGCAACATGCTGTGCTCGCCGGCGAGCTGCAGGAACTGCTTCGGATAGGCTTCGCGCGACAGCGGCCACAGGCGCGTGCCGGAACCACCGGAAAGGATGACGGGCAGGATCTGGCTCATGAAGGTTCTCAGGCGGTGATCAAAGAAGAGATTTCGGCGGTGCGCTCTGCAAGCAATGCGGCGTCGCCACGGGTTTCAACATTCAACCGCAGTAGCGGCTCGGTGTTCGAGCTGCGCAGATTGAATCGCCAGCTGCCGAAGTCGGCGCTGATACCGTCGGTGTGATCCAGTGCAGGCGTTTGCGTGGCGAAGTGTGCCATGACCCGCGCAACGGCAGCCTTGGCATCGGCAACCTTGAAGTTGATTTCACCGCTGCAGGGGAAGCGCGTCATCCGGTCTTCGACCAGTTCGGCCAGTGACAAGCCGCTGCTGGAGACCTGCGCGGCAATCAACAGCCACGGAATCATTCCAGAATCGGCGTAGGCAAACTCACGGAAGTAGTGGTGTGCGCTCATCTCGCCGCCGTAAACGGCGTTCTCCGCGCGCATCTTTTCCTTGATGAAGGCGTGGCCACTCTTGCACAGCACAGGCACGCCACCAGCAGCTTCCACCATTTCGACCGTGTTCCAGGTCAGGCGCGGGTCGTGGATGATCTTGCCGCCGGGGTTGCGGGCAAGGATGGCCTGGGCGAGCAGTCCAACCAGGTAGTAGCCCTCGATGAAGCGGCCGTTGTGGTCGAAGAAGAAGCAGCGGTCGAAGTCGCCATCCCAGGCAATGCCGAAGTCGGCGCCATGCTCGCGGACGGCGTTGGCGGTGGCTTCGCGGTTCTCCGGCAACAGCGGATTGGGGATGCCGTTGGGGAAGCTGCCGTCGGGTTCGTGGCAGATACGCACGAACTCCAGCGGCAGACGCGGCGCAAGCAGGTCGACGATGGCACCGGCGCCGCCGTTACCGGCATTGACCACCAGCTTCAGGGGCTTGAGCTGGCTGGCATCGACATAGCTGAGCAGGTGCTGGATGTAAGCCGTCTTGTCATGCTGGGCGTTCTGGCCGGCACGCGCAGGCTGCGGCTGTGAGTCGTCCGCGGCCACCGCATCAGAGATGGCGAACAAGCCGGTATCGGAGCTGATTGGTCGCGCCTGTTCACGCACCAGCTTCATGCCGTTGTAATCCATCGGATTGTGGCTGGCGGTGACCATGACCCCGCCGGCGGCCTGCAGGTGGCCGGTCTGGAAGTAGACCTCTTCGGTGCCGCACAGGCCGATGTCGATGACCTCGCGTCCTTCTCCGCGCAAGCCTGCGGCCAGCGCGTCCTGCAGCCCAGGACTGGTCAGGCGCACGTCATGGCCGAGCACCACCGGACCGGTACCGAGTTCGGCGGCCAAGGCCTTGCCAATCTTGCGGGCCATGTCTTCGTTGAGCTCTTCAGGCACACGGCCGCGGATATCGTAGGCCTTGAACGCGGGGAGGGGCATGCATGCATCCTGCTGGGTGAAAGATTGCCTAGTTTAGTCGGGTAAGCGTTCGCTGACTGTCTGCACGCTGGCTGGCCCTTCCCGGGCAAAGCGTGCTGGCCGAAGGTCCAAGGGGGTTGCCCCTGCGGTATGGCTAGAATATGGACATCTTCAGCACTGTGAGCGTGATGCGATGAGCGATCTCTCCCCGACCCGGCAGCGAGGCAAGGTTTTTGCCAGCGCCGCCGACGCCCTGGCCGGCATCGTGGCCGATGGGCAAACCCTTGCCGTAGGTGGTTTTGGCCTGTGCGGCATCCCCGAGGCACTGATTGCCGCGCTGCGCGACAGTGGGGTCAAGGGCCTGACCGCGATCTCCAACAACGCCGGTGTCGATGGCTTCGGCCTGGGCCAGCTGCTGGAAACCCGTCAGATCAAGAAAATGATCTCCTCTTACGTCGGCGAGAACAAGGAATTCGAGCGCCAGTACCTGGCCGGCGAACTGGAACTGGAGTTCAATCCGCAGGGCACCCTGGCCGAGCGCCTGCGTGCTGGCGGCGCTGGCATCCCGGCGTTCTTCACCGCTACCGGCTACGGGACCATCGTTGCCGAGGGCAAGGAGACCCGCGAGATCGACGGCAAACACTACGTGCTGGAAACCGCGCTCAAGGCTGACGTCTCGCTGGTCAAGGCGTGGAAGGCCGATGAAGCCGGCAACCTGCTGTTCCGCAAGACCGCGCGCAACTTCAACCCGGCCTGCGCCATGGCCGGCAAGGTCTGCGTGGTCGAGGTGGAGGAGATCGTGGCGGTGGGCGCCATTGATCCGGACCAGGTTCACCTGCCGGGCATCTACGTCGATCGCATCGTATTGAACGCAACGCCGGAGAAGCGCATCGAACAGCGCACCGTGCGTCAGGAGGGTAACTGAAATGGCCTGGACCCGTGACGAAATGGCACAGCGCGCCGCGCGCGAGCTGACCGATGGCGCCTACGTGAACCTGGGCATCGGCCTGCCGACCCTGGTGGCCAATCACATTCCCGAGGGCGTGGACGTTTGGCTGCAGTCCGAGAATGGCCTGCTTGGCATCGGCCCGTTCCCGACCGACGCCGAAGTGGACGCCGACCTGATCAACGCCGGCAAGCAGACCGTCACCGCACGCGCTGGCGCCAGCTACTTCGGTAGCCACGACTCGTTCGCGATGATCCGCGGTGGCCACATCAACCTGGCCATCCTTGGCGCCATGCAGGTCACCGACAAGGGTGACCTGGCCAACTGGATGGTGCCGGGCAAGATGGTCAAGGGCATGGGTGGCGCAATGGACCTGGTGGCCGGCGTGCAGCGCGTGGTGGTGCTGATGGAGCACACCGCGAAGAACGGCGAGCACAAGATCCTGCCCGACTGCACCTTGCCGCTGACTGGCGTAGGTGTGGTCGATCGCATCATCACCGACATGGCAATCTTCGATGTGACCGCCGATGGTTTGGTATTGGTGGAAGCTGCGCCGGGTGTCAGTGATGACGAGCTGAAGGAAAAAACCGGCGTGCCGTTCCGTCACTAAGTGCTGGCGCTACCGGCCGCGACCTTGCCGCGGCCGGTAAAACTGTCATCGGTTGCCAAGCGCTGCAAAGTGGCATCTGCGTCCCAGCGTCCGCTGGCCAAACATTGCAGTGGACGCTGCACGCCCGCTGGATCGAGCGCCAGCTCGGCGATATCCGTGCCCAACATCGCGCAGGCATCATCGATGAACTGCAGCGCGCCCTGATGTGTCAGCGCAAGTTCCTGCAGGTCAATTTCGGTCAGCTCGATTGGGCCGAAGTTGGGCTTCAACCCACCGCCCTCGGCAGGCTCAAAACCATTGAATTGCCCGCTGGGCGCCGCGAGAAGGGCTTCGAGCAGCAGGTCGTTGACGAGAATAGAGGATCCGCTTTCGGCTGCACCCTGGCGGCCATCGAAATAACGCGCTTGCGCCCAACCGATTTGATCCAGTTGGCGGGCGCGGCTGCGCAGCGCGAAGTAGTAACCCCCCAGTGGGCGTTGGTGAACTTGTGACAGGTTGCGTTGAATGGTGCCTGCGTAGCCGATATCCACAACCATCGGAGACCCGCCATCATCGGTAGCCGCCCAGTACGCGTGATATGCATCGCGGGCATTCGCTGCCAGCTCCAGCAACCTGGGGGCGGCCGGCTGCAACCATCCTGCGACGGTATCCGCCATTTCTGGCAGGAAGATGTTTCGTGGCAGAAGGTTGGGATCGGCTGCAGCTACCGCGACGACAGCATCCTGACCGGCGCGCGCCTGCAACAGCTCCTCAAGCGTCCCGTTGAATGTACCTTCCAGCAGTAGTCCAAGGTCCGCAGTTTGGCGGAGAGGGAACAGCGACGTCGCCTTCCGTGAGGCGAGGAGATAGGCCGCGGGCAGTTGCGAAGCCTGTTCGTGGAAAGGGCGAAGTCGCGCAAATGCCTTTTCGAGCAGATAGCCCTCGCGACTCAGGAACAGCAGGCTGCTCGCCTGATGATGTGCTGCCGCACGCAGCATGGCCAAAAGGAAATCCAGCAGCAGCGGTCCCAGCACCACGTAACCAAGATCCTCGGCATCCAATTGCGTACGCCCTTGAAGGCGTTGGGGAGTAGCATCCAGGATCGCCGCAAAGCGATTGGCCAACAGCCCCCGCCAGAACTGTTCCGGCCATGGGGCATTGGCACCTTCAGGATGGCGCAATGCCCGCAAAGCGGGAATGACATCCAACAAGGCGGCCGGGCGCAGTACGTGCACAGGCGTAAGAAGCTTGGCCAACTGCGGCAGCTGCACGTCGGCATGTTCGTTGTCGCCAACATGCAGCCAATGGGAAACGTCGATGTCGTGATTCCTGGCCAGCTGCGGCCAGCTTCGCAGTTCGTCCTTGCGCAGGCCGGTTTCGCAGGAAACAAGCCACTGCGCAAACGCGGCGGTTGCTTCTGTGGGTAGCACCTGTTGCATGTCAGCGCTGGTCAGGTACATGTCCGACAGGGCGATCTGCTGTGCCAGGCTGGTATGTGTCAGTGCGTCGAGCACGCCTGATCGTGGACGTAGCTGCTGGCGCTCGTGATCCAGTTCCGCCTGCATCAGCGCACCTGGTTGCAGGTGTGCCAGGTCCAGATGATCCAATAGTTGCTGGTGGATCTCATGCAGGGTCGGGTCGCGCTGCAAGATGAGGCGCATGCGGCCCTCCGCTGCTTCGCGATGTTGGGCGAACCCCTTGATTCCGAACTGTCGTTCAATTCGCCAGGACAGGTGGGCACGGGATGCCGTCGGTGTCAGAAAGGGGCGAACAACAAGCGTGTCGAACACGTCGGTGCTGAGGGTGATGGCATCCAGGGCTGCCAGTTGCAGGCGTTGTGCTATGGGAAGTTCGAGCGCAGTAGCAACATTGCGCTGTCCCTCGGCGGCAAGCACCAAGGTGCCGTCTGCCGGAAGTATCCCGAGTGAGAATCCATGATGGCGACAGATCTGCCCGAATAGCCGTTCCACGGCGTGTTGCAGGGTGCCATCCACCTGTCCCTGCTCGGCCGGGAAATCCTGCAGTTTCAGTTGCAGGTCGAAGAGTGGTCGCAAGGCCGCCACCCGCGCCCAGAACATGGAGCCGGCGGGGAAATCGATGTAGCGATTGGGCTCCAGCGAAAAGCCCAGGCGAGCAGCCAGGTGGTCACAGACAGTCTTGTTGCTCAGCCACGTATGTGCCCATAGCGGAACGCTGTGGTGGCTTTCCGGGTAGACCAGGCCAAGCGAAGGCATCGCCTGGAACATGCCGAGGATCCAGCCGGTTCGCTCGCGCGAGCCGAACAGCCCCCCAAGCAGGTACTGGCGCCAGTCCTGTTGTTCGTGCCCGGTATACAGCGATTTTTTTGTGTGGATATGGGCTACTACATCCAGATCCAGTATTTCTTTGTGGAAGCTGACCAGGAAGGGAGCAATGTCGCGCCCTTGGTTCTCGACGATTTTCACCACCAGCGCTTGCACGTTGGGCAGCGTTCTCACCTGGTTGTTGATCTGATCAGCGGCGGCCTGGTCCATGACCGACACCAGTAGCGTGAAGGGCACCGGTACGTGCTGCAACGTCGCGATGAACTCGGCTATCAGGTCGGGATAGAACACATGTGCCATGACCCCGACGCGCAGGTCCAGCTCCACCAAAGGTACGGGCTCAGGGAGTGTGAGCTGGTCAGCCGCATCCGTGATGGCCGGGCGGGTCGTGCTGGCCGAACGCAGGCGACTGAGCAGACCACCAATCCCCATTGCCGCAATGATCTTTTGTGCTCTGCGCAGGATTGCCCAGAAGCCACGCATGCCCCCGCCGTGCAGCAGGATGGAGCGACGAGCGGCTTGTAGATAGTGCCTCATCTCTGCGTTTGCCCTGATGCGATAGCACAAAGGCAGGCGGACGTGGGGCAAGCGGGTAGCCTTGTAAACATTGAGCGTCCATCTAACAGGTAAGGCGCAGGTGCATCTTCGTATTCGGGCCACACTGGGGAGAATCAGTGTGGCGACACCATGATAATGTGCTTTGATGGGATGCTCACGAGACCTGCCCGAAGCGGTTGTCCGACATCAGCCCGGCTGGTTGACTCCTGCTGAAGCGGATGGCTTGTTGCAGGCACTGACCGGAGAGGTGGCGTGGCAGGTGCACCGCATCCGCATGTTCGGACGTTGGGTTGATTCGCCGCGGCTGAGCTGCTGGATGGGTGATGCGCAGGCGCACTATCGCTACTCGGGTGCGGATTTCGCCCCGCATCCTTGGGCCCCTGCTGTGCAGATGCTGCGCGAACGGCTACAGCAGGCCTGTGATGGCAGCTTCAACAGCGTGCTGCTCAACCGCTACCGGGATGGCCGTGACAGCATGGGCTGGCACAGCGATGACGAGCCTGAGCTGGGGCCGACGCCGTTGATCGCCTCGCTGAGCCTTGGGGCGCCACGGCGCTTCCTACTGCGGCGTCGCGATGATCCTGCGCGGAAGTTCGAGTACCTGCTCGGTCATGGCGACCTGCTGCTGATGCGCGGGAGGTGCCAACGCGACTACCAGCATGCGCTGCCCAAGACCGCGCGGGTGTCGGGCGAACGCATCAATCTCACTTTCCGCCAGATCGCAGCTGTGCCGCATCGCGCTGGCCGCTGAGCAGGGTCCAGCCGATCAGCTCGCTGCTGGTCTTGTTCAACGCGGTTTCGAAGGCGGCAGCCACGCTGCTGATCTCGGCGCTGGCGGCCGGTTCGGCGACGACGAAGGTGCGGGCGGCAACCACGCGCTGGTCCAGGCTGTGGATGAGTTTTGCGTTGAGCTCGATGGTGGCCGCTGGCACTTCGCCGCCGCGGTAGTCCGATTCGAAGCGGCGCAGGTCGGTGGTCAGCTTGTAGTCCGAGCGGATGCCGGTGGCGATGCGCGCGACGGCGTCGATCTTTCCCGAGTCCTCGAAGCCGCGCAGCAAGGTGTCTTCCAGGATATCGGTGGCCGGCTGCGACCAGGTCGCACCGCGGTAGACCTCCAGCTCACCCGGCGTTGGCCGCACGTTGATGCGCGGGCTGTCGATCAGGCGGGCGGCGCTGGGTTTGGCGATGGCCAGCTGCCAGCTGACCTGCGGCCAGCCGGGATCAGCCTGCACCCTGACTTGAGGTGCATAGATGGTGATGGACTGGCGGTCGCCGCCGGCCAATACGGAGCAGCCGGCCAAAGCCAGCACGCAGGCCGGGGCGAGCAGCTTGATCAGGGAAATGCGCTTCATTTGGGTTCGAACTCCTTCGGGGCGTCGCGGCCGAGCAGGTAGCGCGCCGGGTTGTTCTCCAGCCGGTCACTGACCCGGCGCAGATCGCGGATCAGGCCGCGCAGTTCGGTCAGGGTCGGGCCGAGCTGGGCCAGGCCGTCGTTGGCAAAGCTGTTGATGGCCGCTCGGTTCTCGCCAAGGATGGCATCGGCGTTGCCGGCGGCGGAGTCGAGCTTGGCCAGGCTGGTATCAAGCTTGTCCATCGTTGCAGGCAGTTCCCGCAGCACGTTCTCGTCCAGGTTCTTGATGGCGCCGTTGGCCGAACCGAGGGTGACGTTGAGGTTGCGTGCCGCATCGCGTGCCTCCACCAGCAAGGCCTGGGTGCCTTCGTCGCGGTCGGCCAGGCCGCCGCTGATGGTTTCCAGGTGGGCCAGGGTGGAGGTGATCTTGCGGACGTTCTCATCACTGAGCAATTCGTCCATGCGCTCGACCACGCGGTTGGCGACGTCGGTGATGTTCTGCAGTGCCGACGGTGAGGTTGCGATGGTCGGCACCGTTTCCTTGCTGACCGCGGTCAGTGCGGCGGCCTGCGGGGTGCCGCCACTGAGCTGGATGATCGATGGTCCGGTCAGGCTGGTGATGGCCAGCTTGGCGCGGGTGTCGGTCTTGACCGGGGTGGTGGAGTTGAGCCGTAGCTTGGCCACTACCTTGCGCGGATCATCGGGGGCCAGGGTCAACTCAGTGATCGAGCCGACCGCGATGCCGTTGTATTGCACGGGGCTGCCCACCGACAAACCGGTCACCGCCTCGGTGAACACCACCCGGTATTCCTGCCAGGTGCGGTCGGAGGAGTACTTGGCCGCCCATAGCCCGAAGGCGAGCAGGGCAACGCCGATGAGCAGGGTGAAGGCACCGATCAGGACGTAGTTGGCTTTGGTTTCCATATCAGGCGGGCTCGTGCTGAAGGCCGCGCGCGGCGCGGGCGCGGGGGCCGTGGAAGTATTCGCGTATCCACGGATGGTCGAGTTGTTCGATTTCAGGCAGCGGTGCGTTGGCGATGACCTTGTGGTCGGCCAGCACCGCGACGCGGTCACAGATGGCGTAGAGCGTGTCCAGGTCGTGGGTGATCAGGAACACGGTCAGGCCCAGGGCTTCCTGCAACGTCTTGATCAGGTGATCGAAGGCGGCTGCGCCAATCGGGTCGAGGCCGGCGGTGGGTTCATCCAGGAACAGCAAGGGCGGATCCAGCGCCAGCGCACGGGCAAGGCCGGCGCGCTTGCGCATGCCGCCGGAAAGCTGCGAAGGCAGCTTGTTGATGGCGTCGGCGGGCAGGCCGGCCAGCTTCACTTTCAACAAGGCCAGTTCGTAGTGCCAGCGTTCGCTGAGTTCCGGGTGATGCTCCTTCAGCGGCACCTGCACGTTCTCGCCGACCGTCAGCGAGGAGAACAGGGCACCATCCTGGAACAGCACGCCGGTATTACGCTCGATGCGCAGGCGGTCGGCCGGGTTGCCAGAGCGCGCATCCACGCCCAGCACTTCCATCTGCCCGGCATCGGGCGTGCGCAGGCCGAGGATGGAGCGCATCAACACCGATTTGCCGGTGCCCGAGCCGCCAACCACGCCGAGGATTTCGCCGCGGCGTACGTCCAGATCCAGCCCATCGTGCACGGTCTGGCTGCCAAAGCGATTGACCAGCCCGCGCACGCGGATGGCCAGGTTGGTGTCGTCGGTGTTGGCGTCTTCCATCGTGCTCACCCCATCACCAGCCCATGTGCATGAACCACAACGCGGCCAGCGCGTCGAGGATGATGACCAGCGAGATCGTCTGCACCACGCTGGATGTTGTGCGTTCGCCCACCGACTGTGCCGTGCCTTCCACCTTCAGGCCTTCCAGGCAGCCGATCAGCGCGATGATCAGCGCGAACACCGGTGCCTTCGACAGACCGACCAGCATGTGCCGCACCTCGATGGTGTCGTGCATGCGCGCCAGGTACATCTGCGGCGGGATATCCAGGTCGAAGGCACCAACGGTGACGCCACCGGCGAGGCCGGCGATCATCGCCACGAAGGTCAGCAAGGGCAGCATGATCAGCAATGCGACCACGCGTGGCAGCACCAGCAGGTCGATCGGATCCAGCCCCAGGGTCTGGATGGCGTCGATTTCCTCGCGCGCCTTCATCGCGCCGATCTGCGCGGTAAAGGCGCTGGCGGTACGGCCAGCCAGCACGATGGCGGTGAGCAGCACCGCGAATTCGCGCAGGAAGGCGATCGAGACCAGCTCCACCACGTAAATCTCCGCGCCGAAGTCGCGCAGGATGGTGGAGCCGAGGAAGGCGATCACCGCGCCCACCAGGTACGACAGCAAAGCCACCAACGGCACCGCGTTCAGGCCAACCTCTTCCATCTGGTTGACCGCGGCGGTGAGCCGGAATCGGCGTGGCTGGCGGAACAGCCGCGCCAGCTTGGCCAGGTTCTCGCCGAGGAAGTTGACCAGCACCACGATGTTGCCGGCAATGGCATGCACCGAGCGGCCGAGGCGATCCAAGGCGGCGGCGACGCCGTAGTCGCGTTGCGGCTTGGGGCGTTCGTCGGCGACTTCCTCGATGGTGCAGACCAGTGCCTGATGGTCGCTGCGGAACTGCAGCGCGTCATCCTGCAGCCCAAGCTTGTGCGCATAGCGCAGCAACAGCAGTACACCGGCCGAATCCAGCCGGTCGATGGCGCGCGCATCGATGCCGGTTACGGTCCCGGTCTGGGCATGCAATACCTCGCTGGAGCGCAGTGCGGTCGCCAAGGTCCAATTGCCGGAAAGCCTGAGCAGGCCGTCCGCATCGGGGGGCAGAACGCAATTGGGCGGGGGAATGTCTTTCATGGTGACCATTGGTTACGGAGAATAACCTGTCCGCCCTTCAAGCCAGATGAGTATTTCATCCGCTTCAGGTGATACTAGCGGCCATGTCTGCCGAAACCCTTGCCGCCGCCCCGGCCACTGCTTCCAATCGCGCTACCTACGCGCAACGTGTGGCCTTCGTTTCGGAGATGGCTGGGCGCCTGCACAGCTATGGCACAACCGCCCAGCGTCTGGAGGCGGCGGTGGTGGCATTGGCACAGCAGCTGGACCTGGATTGCGAGCCGTGGTCGAACCCGACTGGCTTGATCCTGAGTTTCAGCGACCCCACCCGTGCCATTGGTTCCAGTGACATCACCCGCGTTATCCGGCTGGGGCCGGGCGATACCAATCTGCACAAGCTGGCAATGGCCGACCAGATCGCCGATGCGGTCTCCGCCGGGCAGATGTCGATCGCGCAGGGGCATACCGCGCTGCGTCAGCTCGACAAGGATGGCGGCCTGCGCAGCAAGATCCAGCTGCTGGCCTCGTTCACCCTGGGCTCGGCCGGTGTGGCCGGCCTGTGGCGGCTGCCGTGGCTGGATATCGCCACCGCCGGCATCACCGGTCTGCTGATTGGCCTGATGCTGTTCTATACCGACCGCCGTGTCGCCACACGCGAGGCCGGCGAAGCCTTGGCGGCGTTGCTGGCGGGCTTTGTGGCGGTGTTGGTGGCCAGTTTCATCGGGCCGCTGAACATGAACTCCACCATCATCGCCTCGCTGGTGGTGCTGTTGCCCGGCATGGCGTTGACCAACTCGGTCAATGAACTGGCCAGCGGGCATTGGGTGTCCGGTACGGCGCGCTTCGCCGGCGCGCTGACCACCATCATGAAACTCACGGTGGGCGCGATGATCGCGGTGACCATTGCCAATTCCATCGGCCTGGAGCCGATCATCCGCGCCTCGCGGCCGCAATCCAACTGGGTGGAATGGGGCTCGGTGCTGGTCGCCTCATTCGCGTTCGCCATGCTGTTCCGCGCCAGCCGGCGCGATTACCTCTGGGTAATGGCCGCCTCCGTTGCTGGTTATGCGATTTCCCGCTACGGCGGACAGCAATGGGGGGCGCCGGCCGGCATCTTTCTGGCGGCGATGACGGTGACTGCTGCCGGCAATCTGTTTGGACGCATCGTCCAGCGCCCGGGGGCGATCATCCGTCTGCCCGGCATCATCATGCTGGTGCCCGGCAGTACCAGCCTGCGTGGGGTGTTGAGCCTGATCCAGCAGCAGAATGTGAGCGCCGGCGAATCGGCGCTGCTGACCGTGGTCAATGTGGTGATGGCGCTGGTGGCCGGCCTGCTGTTCGGTAACCTGTTGGTGCCGGCGCGCAAGAATCTTTAGCTGGGGCGGTTGCTGCCAGGGGTAATCAGGCGGCGCTGCCAGCGCCGCGTTGCAGGATGCTGGTGATCGTGTAGCCCGGGTAAGCGCAGCGCACCCGGGGCTGTCTGCGGATTGTCTGCAGGATCACCGGTATCCAAAGCTCCCGGGTGCGCTGCGCTTGCCCGGGCTACTTTGTCGTTCGTTTAGCCAGCGAGTGCCTGCAATAAACAATTTGTGGCGACTGTGAATGCAGAAATGCAATAAGAAAACGCCGGCAATCTGCCGGCGTTTTGTAATCCATATTCCAGAATAATTACTTCTGGATCAGGAAATCTTCAACCTTGCGGCCTGCCTTGGTGTATTCCGCCAGCCAGCGCGGCTGCTTGCCACGGCCGGTCCAGGTTTCAGCGGCATTGGCCGGGTTGCGGTACTTCGGCTCAACCTTCGGCAGCTTGCGGCCGGTCTTGGCAGCGCCCTTGCTGGCCTTGGCGCCACGCGGGGCCTTCACTGCAACGGCAGCGCCGGTGCCGAACAACTCTTCGACGGTATAACCAGCCTTCTTTGCCGCAGCGGCAACCAGGGCGCGGGCTTTGGCAATCGGCTGGCGCTTGGCTACAACGGTTTTTCGCTTCTGTGCGTCACGGATAAGAACGGCCAGTTCTTTGGCCGACAGCTGGGACAGATCGATACTCATCGAATAACTACTCCGGATAATGGGTTGGGGGTGTATGCCATTCCGTGGCAGCGCAACAAAGCATACCGGGCTGGTCGCGGTAATGACAGATTAATAGCGTTTTCGATGTTATCCGGAAATGAAAACGCCGGGACAATGTCCCGGCGTTATAAGCAATCAACGTCAGCCGATGATCTTGCTGATCACCGTGGCCTGGTCCAGATTCTCCGCCTCGGCGGCGTTGCGTGCGCGGTATTCAACCGTGCCAGCGGCAAGCCCGCGTTCCGACACCACGATGCGATGCGGAATACCGATCAGTTCCATATCGGCAAACATCTGGCCCGGACGCAGGCCGCGGTCGTCCAGTGCGGCATCCACGCCAGCGGCCTGCAGTTCGGCCAGCAGCGCTTCGGCGGCGGCAGTTACCGTCGGGTCCTGTTTCGGGTTGATCATGCATACCACCGCCTGCCACGGGGCCATGCTGACCGGCCAGATAATGCCGGCGTCATCGTGGTTCTGTTCGATGGCGGCGGCGACGATGCGTGATACGCCAATGCCGTAGCACCCCATCGCCATCACCGCAGCCTTGCCGTTCTGGTCCAGCACGGTGGCCTTCAGTGCCTGCGCATACTGGCGGCCGAGCTGGAATACGTGGCCAACCTCGATGCCGCGGGTAATCTTCAGTTCGCCGCCGTCCTGGGCCCGGTCGCCGGCCACGACGTTGCGGATATCGGCCACTTCCGGCTCGGCCAGGTCGCGGCCCCAGTTGACGCCGGCAATATGCAGGCCTTTCTCATTGGCACCGACCACGAAATCGGCCATTGCCGCTACTTCGCGGTCAGCGACAACACGGATCGCCTTGCGCGGATTCAAGGGGCCGAGGAAACCCGGCTCGCTGCCCAGATAATCGGCAATCTCGGCCTCGCTGGCCATGCGGTAATCCGCCAGGCCAGCCACCTTGGCCAGTTTGATTTCGTTGACTTCGTGGTCGCCACGGACCAGGGCCAGCACGAATTCATTCTCAGTGGTCATTACCGCAATCGACTTCACCGTGCGCAACAGGGCGATGCCCATCAGCGCGGCGACTTCCTCGCAGGTCTTCTGGGTGGGGGTATCGATCCTGCGCAGTTCTTCGCTGGCGGCGCCGCGCGCTGCCGGATCAGCGGCAATCGCCGCTTCCACATTGGCGGCGTAATCCGAGCCGGTGGAGAACACCAGCGCGTCTTCACCGGAATCGGCAATCACGTGGAACTCCTGCGATGCATCACCGCCGATCGCGCCGGAATCGGCCTGCACCGCGCGGAACTCCAGGCCCAGGCGGGTGAAGATGCGGGTGTAGGCAGCCTTCATGTTCTCGTATTCGGCGACCAGGCTGGCGTCGTCCAGATGGAAGGAATAGGCGTCCTTCATCAGAAACTCGCGCGAGCGCATCACCCCGAAACGCGGGCGGATTTCGTCACGGAACTTGGTCTGCACCTGGTAGAAATTGACCGGCAGCTGCTTGTAACTGGACAGCTCCTGGCGCGCGAAGTCGGTAATGGCTTCCTCGGCGGTGGGGCTGTAGCAGTATTCCTGCTCCTTGCGGTCCTTGATCTTCAGCAGCTGGCCGCCGAATTTCTCCCAGCGACCGGTTTCTTCCCACAGTTCCTTGGGCTGGATGGTCGGTAGTTGCAGTTCCACAGCACCGGCGCGGTTCATTTCCTCGCGGACGATGGTTTCCACCTTGCGCAGCACCCGCAGGCCCAGCGGCGACCAGGTGTACAGGCCCGATGCCAGCTTGCGGATCATGCCCGCGCGCAGCATCAGCCGATGGCTGACCAGCTCGGCGTCGGCGGGAGTTTCCTTGGTGGTGTGCAGGTGGAAGCGGGAAAGACGCATGGCAGGGGGGCTTCGCAAAACGGACGATCCCCTATTTTGCCAGCCTTGCAGGCTGCTCGCACCGACACCAACGGGGTAGGGGCAAAACCGGGGTCGGCAAAACCGGGGTCAGAGTCGGGTTTTGCAAAGCAAAACCCGACTCTGACCCCGGTTTTGCCTGTCAGCCAGCAGCTCAGTTCTTCGGCGCAGGCTTGCAATAGACCGCCGCTGCCGCCTCGGCCAGCTGCTTCTGCGCCGCGCGCTGGGCGTCATCCAGGGGGGCGCCCGGCTTGCCATCGGCACCAACGCCCTGGCTGACCGGACCATTGCCGTTCAGCAATTGCAGATTCCTGCGTGCACCCAGGCACTGCTCGGATTCGCCGGCTTCGGCTGAAACCTCTGGTTCGGCGACAGAAGCACCGCTGGCGGTGATGCGGCGGGTTTCGAACTGCTTTCCGGCCGGCGGTCGCTCGGAGTACTGGGTGACGCCATTGGCGTCCTTCCACTTGTACAGATTGGCCGCGCTGGCGGTGGCAGCGGTGCCGAGCAGGAGCAGGCAGCAGAGGCGTGGCAGGGTGAGCATGGCAACTCCAGGCACCGGGACAGGGCAGACAGCGATTGCAGCACCCGGTGACGCGGCTGGCAAGTCGATTAAACTTCCCGGTATGGACGAATTGAGACCACCACCGCGTTCGCGCAGCATCTACCTGCTCCCGAACCTGTTTACCACCGCCGGGCTGTTTGCCGGGTTCTACGCGATCATTGCCGCCTCCAACGGGCAGTTCGTCAACGCCAGCGTCGCTGTGTTCGTGGCTGCGGTCATGGATGGGTTGGATGGCCGGGTTGCGCGTTTGACCGGAACCAGCAGCGAATTCGGCGTGCAATACGACTCGCTGGCCGATCTTGTCAGTTTCGGCATGGCGCCGGCACTGGTGATGTACCACTGGGCCCTGTCCTCTCTGAAGTTCGATGGCGACGTGCTGGGCCGGGTCGGCTGGTCGGCGGCTTTCCTGTATGCGGCCTGCGCGGCGCTGCGCCTGGCCCGTTTCAATACCCAGGTGGGCACGGTCGACAAGCGTTGGTTCGTTGGCCTTGCCAGCCCGGCCGCCGCCGGTTTGATGATGTCCTTCGTCTGGGCCTTCGCCGATGGCACGCTGGGCTGGAGCGGAGAGGAGCTGCGCTACGTGGCTTTGGGTGTGACCATCGTGTCCGGCCTGTTGATGGTCAGCCGGATCCGCTTCTGGAGCTTCAAGGGCGGCGGCGAGAAGGGCCCGCGCTCGGAGCGCGTACCCTTCGTGGTGCTGGCGCTGGTGCCTATCGTCATTTCCATCGTGGTACTGGACCCGGCGCGGACCTTGTTGGTGGTCGGCGTGATCTATGCGCTGTCCGGCCCGGTGATGTGGCTGTTGCAGCGCTGGCGGCAGCCGGCCGGCAAGGTGCAGTGATCGGTTTCTCGCCCGAGCCGGTGTGGACGCCCGAGCAGCAGGCATGGCTGCAGGCGATGGGCTACACCGTCTATCTGGAAGGCGGCGCGCGGGATGCGCCGCCAGTCGTTGCTGCGCCAGCCTTTGATACAGCTACGGTAGCGGTGGAGCGGGCGGCACCGCCGCAGAGCACGGTGACCAAGCCGGTTGCTGTTGCCCCGCCGCGTGAAGTGGCCGCAAAGGCACCGCAGGCGCCGAGCACTGCACCCGCGCCGGTATCCGCTGCCGGTGCAGCGGGTAATGTTCGTCGCAGCGGCGGCTTGGGGATGCCCGACCGCCTGCAGATCGCCTTGTTGCGTGCCTCCGGCTGCAATCCCAACGAGCCGGAAACGCGGGCGCTGATGGACAGTTGGCCCTTGGCCGAGCTGCGTGCCGATCCAGCCGCCAAGCGCGCGCTGTGGCCGCAGCTGCGCAGTCTGCGGCGGAAAGCACGGCAATGACCGCGCCGGGCACGGTCCTGCGTCCCATGCATGAAGGGGACCTGGATGCGGTGATGGAAGTGGAGCTGCGCGCCTATCCGTTCCCGTGGACGCGCGGCATCTTCCAGGATTGCCTGCGAGCCGACTACCCGTGCCGGGTGCTGGTGCAGGAGGGCGGCATTGCCGGCTATGCCGTGCTGAGCATTGCCGTTGACGAAGCGCATGTACTCAATGTCTGTGTGGATCCGCTGTGCCAGTCGCGCGGCCATGGCCGGCGTCTGATGCGTGAGTTGGTGCGGGTTGCACGGCAACGCCGCGCGTTGCGGGTGTTCCTGGAAGTGCGGCCCTCCAATACCTCGGCCATCGCGCTGTACCACAGCGAAGGCTTCAATGAGATCGGCCGCCGTCCGCGTTACTACCCGACCGCGACCGGGCGCGAAGACGCACTGGTGATGGCGATGGAGCTGGTGGACGACGACATCAGCGTGATGCCGCCGCTCTGAGCGCGGCGTTGGCTATGCCAGCCGCAGCAGCACCACGCCGGCGACGATCAGTGCCGCCGCGAGCAGGCGCTTGCGGCTGATGTGTTCTTTCAATAGCAGTGCCGAGATCAGCAGCGCGAACAGGATCGAGGTCTCGCGCAGTGCGGCGATCACCGCGACCGGCGCGATGGTCATCGCCCACAGCGCGATCGCATACGACGCGGTGGTGCCGATACCGCCGACCAGTCCGCGCTGCCAGTTGCCGCGTAGATAGCTGCCCAGCTGCCGGCGGCGGGCGAACAAGGCCCAGATCGGCAGCGGCAAGCCGGACAGCAGGAACAGCCACAGCGTGTAGCTCAAGGCATTGCCGGACAGGCGTGCGCCCTGTGCGTCGACCAGCGTGTAGGTTGCGATCACCATGGCGATGCACAGCGGCAGGCGGAGGTTATGTGCCCTGCTGCTACCGGCCATGCACAGGATGCCGGCACTGATCAGGGCGATACCGCTCCAGGCACTGGCGGACAAGCGTTCGTTGAACAGCCAGGTGCCGGCAATGGCGACCAGCAAGGGCGCGCAACCACGCATCAGCGGGTAGGACAGGCTCATGTCCGCGCTGTGATAGGCGCGTGCGACCAGCACGTAGTAGCCGGTCTGCAGGATGGCCGAGGCGACGAGCCAGGGCAGGCTGGCTGCGTCGAGCGCTGGCAGCCAGGGCAGGGCGATTGCGGACAGGACGGCAGCCCAACCGGTGACCAGAATCGTGGTCAGCAGCTTGTCGCCGCCGAGTTTGACGATTGCGTTCCAGCTGGCGTGGAGCAGGGCGGCGAACAGGACGGCGCAGAAGATGCCGAGGGACATTGGGTTCTGTTATTGGGGTGCTTTGGAAGGGTAGCTGGGATTGTGGGGTGTTGGTGCTGCGGGGAGGTAAAGTCCAAGGCCAAAAGCCCAAGGCCAAAAGTCCAAAGCCCAAAGCCCAAAGCCCAAAGCCCAAAGCCCAAAGCCCAAAGCCCAAAGCCCAAAGCCCAAAGCCCCCTCATCCGCCCTGCCGGGCACCTTCTCCCGCACGCGGGAGAAGGGACTGCAGTGATTCTTGCGGCGTCGTGAACTGGGTGTGCCATCAAGCTCAAGCACATGAAGCAGATTGCACAGCGATCCCGCAGAAGTGCATGGCGCATTGCATTCCCTTCTCCCGCGCGCGGGAGAAGGTGCCCGGAGGGCGGATGAGGGCGCTCTTCGCTCGCTGCTCTTTGTCTCAACGCACAAAAGAAAACGCCGCCCGTAGGCGGCGTTCTCCACAACAACAATCAGCAAGCCTCAAAGCTTCGCGCGCTGCTCCTGTAGGCCGGCCAGCTGGCTGTTCCAATCAACCAGACGCACGCGCTCCTGCTCGACCACCGCCGCCGGCACCTTGTCGGTGAACTTGGATAGCTTGACCTCGCTCTTGTCCTTTTCCGAAGAAACGCGGGCGATTTCCTTGTCCAAACGCGCACGCTCGGCATCCAGATCAACCAACCCTTCCAACGGCACCAGCAGCTTCAGCTCGCCAACAATGGCGGCCGCAGCCGGTGGCGTCACCGCATCAGCGGCCAACCAGTCGATGCTCTCCAGCTTGAGCAGGAAGCGCAGCTGCGAGGCGAAGCGTTCGAGGCGACTGCGATCCGCATCCTGCCCGCCCTGCAGCAACAGACGCACCTGCTTGGACGGCGGCACGTTCAACTCGCTGCGCACGCGGCGCAGGGCGCTGACCATGGTTTTGAACCATTCCACGTCGACTTCGGCCTGCGCGTAGTTGCCAGCAAACTCTTCAGCGGTCGGATAGGCCTGCAACGACAACGACTCGGCGTTGATGCCAAGGCGTGGTGCAACCTGCTGCCACAGTTGCTCGGTGACGAACGGGGTCAGCGGGTGCAGCAGGCGCAGCACTGCTTCCAGTACGTACAGCAGGGTGTGGCGGGTGCTCACCGCATCGTCGGCGTTGTCGCCATTGAGTGCCGGCTTGGTCAGTTCCAGGAACCAATCGCAGAATTCGTTCCAGACGAATTCGTACAGCGCCTGTGACAACAGGTCGAAGCGGTAGTCGGCGTAGTGCTGCTGTGCTTCGGCCGAAACCTTGGCCAGGCGTGCAAGGATCCAGCGCTCGGCATCGGTGCGCGGCTGCGGTACGCCGGTGAAGCTCGCGCCCTCGGTGTTCATCAGGGTGAAGCGGCTGGCGTTCCACAGCTTGTTGCAGAAGTTCTTGTAGCCCTCGGCGCGGCTCATGTCGAACTTGATGTCGCGGCCGTGGGTGGCCAGCGCGGCGATGGTGAAGCGCAGCGCGTCGGCGCCGTGGGCGATGATGCCGTCCGGGAATTCCTTGCGCGTGGCCTTCTCGATCTTCTCGGCCATCTTCGGCTGCATCAGGCCGTGGGTGCGCTTGGCAACCAGGTCGTCGATGCTGATGCCGTCGATGATGTCCAGCGGATCGAGCACATTGCCCTTGGACTTGGACATCTTCTGGCCCTGGCCGTCGCGGATCAGGCCGGTGATGTAGACGTCCTTGAACGGGATCTGGCCGGTGAAGCTGTCGGTGGCCATGATCATGCGCGCCACCCAGAAGAAGATGATGTCGAAGCCGGTGATCAGCACGTTCGACGGCAGGTAGCGCTCAAAGCCGCGCTCGGCCATCGCCGCTTCATTCGGCCAGCCCAGGGTGGAGAACGGCCACAGCTGCGAGGAGAACCAGGTCTCCAGCACGTCGCTGTCCTGGGTCAGCGCCACCTCGTTGCCCAGCCCGGCCTTGGCGCGGGCGTCGGCTTCGTTGCGGCCCACGTAGCAGTTGCCGGCTTCGTCGAACCACGCCGGAATGCGGTGGCCCCACCACAGCTGGCGGCTGATGCACCAATCCTGGATGTTCTCCATCCAATGGCGGTAGGTGTTGATCCAGTTGCCCGGCACGAACTTGATGGAGCCGTTCTCCACAAGCTCCAGGCCGCGCTTGGCCAGCCCGTCCATCTTCACGAACCACTGGTCGGTCAGATAGGGCTCGATCACCTGGCCGGTACGGTCGCCACGCGGCACCTGCAGCTTGTGCGCCTTGGTCTCGATCAGGATGCCCAGGTCTTCCAGCTCAGCCAGGATCACCTTGCGCGCTGCGTAGCGGTCCAGCCCTTGGTATTGCTGTGGGGCATTTTCGTTGAGCGTGGCGGTGGTGGTGAACAGGTTGATCATCGGCAGGCTGTGACGCACGCCGACCTGGTAATCGTTGAAGTCATGCGCCGGGGTCACCTTGACCACGCCGGTGCCGAAGGCCTTGTCGACGTAATCGTCGCCGATCACCGGCACGCTGCGGCCGGTCAGCGGCAGGGTCACGCTCTTGCCGATCAGGTGCGCGTAGCGGCTGTCTTCCGGGTGCACCATCACCGCGGTATCGCCCAGCAGGGTTTCCGGACGGGTGGTGGCGACGACCAGGTAATTGCGGGTTTCGCGCAGGGTCTCGTTGCCGTCGGCGTCCACTTCGACGTGCTCATAGCTGGCACCGTCGTTGAGCGCATAGGCGATCGACCACATGAAACCGTCTTCTTCCACGCTCTCCACTTCCAGATCGGAAATGGCGGTCTTCAGCACCGGGTCCCAGTTGACCAGGCGCTGGCCACGGTAGATCAGGCCCTGCTCGTGCCAGCGGAGGAAGGACTCGATCACCGCCTCGCTCGGGCCCGGGTCCATGGTGAAGGTGCTGCGCGACCAGTCGGCCGACGTGCCGAGGCGGCGCATCTGGCCTTCGATCACGTTGCCCGAATGCGCCTTCCACTCCCACACCTTGTCGATGAAGCCATCGCGGCCCAGCGAGTCGCGGGTTTCACCCTTGCCTTCCAGTGCGAGGTTGCGGCTGACCACCATTTCGGTGGCGATGCCGGCATGGTCGGTACCCACCTGCCACAGCGTGTCGTAGCCACGCATGCGGTGGTAACGGATCAATGCATCCATCAGCGTCTGCTGGAAGGCATGGCCCATGTGCAGGGTGCCGGTGACGTTCGGTGGCGGCAGCAGGATGGTGTAGGGCTCGCCCTTGCCGGACGGCTTGAACAGGCCGGCCTTCTCCCACGACTCATAGAGCGCGGTTTCAAAGGATCTGGGGTCGTAGCTGGAGGCGAGTTGGGTCATGCGGGGGAACCGGTAAAAGCGAGAGGGGGATCAGCGGCCGAGTGCGCGCTGGATCTTTTTGTCGGTGTGGTACTGGCTGACGGCATATGCAGCCCAGATGGCAGCGGGAAGCCAGCCAATCAAGGTGATCTGCAGGATGAGACAGACAATGCCGGAAATCGGACGGCCAATGGTGAAAAAGGCCAGCCACGGCAGCAGGATGGCAATCAGCAGGCGCATGCGTGCAGTCCCTTACATGTCGTATTTGTTGAGCGTGTAGTTGGCGGCCTTGTACTGGCGCCAGCGCTCACGCAGCGGTTCGCGGGCGGCCGGGTCGGCCGGTACCACTTCCAGCACGCGGTCGCAGGTACCCAGATAGGGCTCGTCACGCAGGTTGATCACCAGCGGGCGTTCAGGCGCATCGGCGCCCGGTGGGGCGATCAGCACGATGGCCTCTTCCTCGTCCACGTCCTCGCCGATGATCTGGTGCGGGATGTAGGCATCCGGGTCGAACGACCACAGCAGCTCGTCCAATTCCTCGGCCTGGGCCTGGTCGCGCGCCAGTACCAGCGTGTACAGGCCGCCATCGTTGGCCTTGCGCGCGAGTTCGCACACCAGCTTCAGTGGCTCGGTGAGAAAGCGCGGCTTGGCGATCAGGTAGAAGTCGGCACGCATCAGGTCACGGGGAGTTTGGGGAAGGGGTTGGAAAACCGGGGTCAGAGTCGGGTTTTGCCGGGGTCAAAACCCGACTCTGACCCCGGTTTTCCAACCCCGGCTTTGTCCAGGACTTACTTATGCAACGCGGTCCAGCAGCCACTGGGTCAGCAGGCCGACCGGGCGACCGGTGGCCATGCCGCGCTTGCCTTCATCGCTGGCGACGCCGGCGATATCCAGGTGCGCCCAGCGCTGGCCTTCGGTGAAGCGCGACAGGAAGCAGCCAGCGGTGATGGCACCGGCCCAACGGCCGCCGATGTTGTAGACGTCGGCGAAGCTGGAATCCAGCATGCCCTGGTACTCATCCCACAACGGCAGGCGCCAGGCGCGGTCGAACACGTTTTCGCCGGCGGCGGTCAGTTCGTTGGCCAGGTCGTCGTGCTTGCTCATCAGCCCGGCGGTCTGGTGGCCCAGGGCCACCATGCAGGCGCCGGTCAGCGTGGCAACGTCGATCAGTGCGGCCGGCTCGAAGCGCTGCGCATAGGTCAGCGCGTCACACAGGATCAAACGGCCTTCGGCGTCGGTATTGCCCACTTCTATGGTCTTGCCGGACATCGAGGTGATCACGTCGGACGGACGGTAGGCGTTGCCGTCGATGGCGTTCTCCACTGCCGGGACGACCACCACCAGGTTCAACGGCAATTTGGCCTTGACCGTGGCGACGAAGGTGCCGATGACGTTGGCGCCACCGCACATGTCGTACTTCATTTCCTCGATGCCACCCTGGGTCTTCAGGTTGACGCCGCCGGTGTCGAAGGTGATGCCCTTGCCGACCAGCACGTAGGGCTTGGCGTCACCGCCATTGCTCCACTTCAGCACCACCAGCTTGGGGCGGTTGGCCGAGCCACGGGCGACGGCCAGCAGCGAGCCCATGCCCAGCGCTTCCATCTGCGCCTCGTCCAGGATCTCGGCTTCGGCACCGTCGTGCTCGGCGGCGAACTTGACCGAGGATTCGGCCAGATAGGCCGGGGTGCAGTAGTTCGGCGGCAGGTTGCCCAGCTCGCGGGCGTATTCCACGCCGGCGGCAATGGCCTGGCCCTGCAGCAGCGCGGTTTCGTCGCTGCTGGCGATGGCCAGCGACTCCAGGCCCGGGGCTTCCGGCTTCTTCTTGCCCAGGGTGGCGGTGTAGCGGTAGCTGGCGTGGTTGGCGGTGATCACCGCCTGACGGACGTTCCAGGCGGCATCGCGACCGCCCACTTCCAGCTCGTTCAGGGTGAACAGCGCGCTGCGGGTATTGCCGCTCTTCAGGGCGCGGGCGGCGTCGCCGGCAGCCTTCAGGTACTGCACCACGCCAAACTTGGCCGGGTCGCCCAGGCCAACCACCAGCACGCGGGCGGCGCTGACGCCAGCCAGATCGTGCAGCAGGGTGGTGTTGCCGGTCTTGCCGCCAACATCGCCGCGCTCGATCAGGGCGGCCAGGCGGCCGGCAGACGCTGCGTCCAGGGCCTGTGCGGCCGGGGTAAGCGACTTGTCAGAGAAGGCGCCAACAATGACGCAATCCACCTCGGCGGAGACCGGGGCGGCGTGGTTCAGGGTGAATTCCAGAGACATTGATCAGATTCCGTTGCCAAATCCGTACAATCGCAGGCTGTATACGCAAGGCCATCGAGGCCGGGCGTTCTGCGGACTAAACCGAGAGTTTAAACCACCGACCCTATGGCGAAGCTTGACCGCTACCTTCTGAGTGACTTCCTCCAGAGCTTTCTGGCCACTTTGACCGTACTTCTGGTAGTCAGCCTGGGCGGTGTGCTGGTCGATATCCTCGGCCGCATCGCCGATGGCCGCATCCCGGCCGGCCTGATGCTGTCCCAGCTGGGCCTGCAATTCATCGTCTACCTGCCCATCATCCTGCCCCTGGCGCTGATGCTGGGGCTGGCCCTGTCGATCGCGCGGCTGTACCGCGATTCAGAAATGGCGGTGCTGACCGGTGTTGGCGTCGGCCCCAAGCGCCTGCTCAAGCCGATCCTGCTGTTGACGGTACCGGTGGTGGCGCTGGTTGCGGGCTGCTCGCTGTGGTTGGGGCCTTGGGCCGACCGCAACGCCGAGCGGATGTTGCAGGAGGCCAGCCGCAGCATGGTCGTGGCCGGGCTGGAGCCGGGCCAGTTCACCCCGTTGGCTGGTGGCGGCATTGTCTACCTGTCGTCTTTGACGGGCGACGGCACCAAGATGGGCAAGGTGTTCATGCAGCGTTACAAGGAAGGGCGTATCGACGTGGTATCGGCAAACAGCGGCGCGATGTTCTTCGAAGGCGAACGCCAGCGCTACCTGCGCCTGGAGGATGGCTACCGGGTCGAAGGCCCGGAGAGCGGAACCCTGGACTACCGGCTGATGCGCTATGCGCGCAATGAAGTTGCCTTGCCGGACCGCGAGGAAGTGCGCGACCAGAATGACCCGGAAATGCTGACCACCGGCCAGTTGCTCGGCGATGACCGGCCGGAAGCCAAGGCCCAGTTGCACTGGCGCATCACCCCGCCGCTGCTGGCGCTGGCATTTGCCCTGCTGACCCTGCCGCTGGCGCGCAGCGCGCCGCGCCAGCAGCGTTATGGCCGCATCATGGTCGCGTTCCTCGCCTACACCGTGGGCGTGAGCCTGAGCATTCTTGGCCGCCAGTGGCTGGCTGCGGGCAAGCTGCCGGTCGATGCCGGCATGTGGTGGCTGACCTTGCCGCTGCTGCTGTTGGCGGTGTGGCTGTATTTCCGTGATGGGCGCTTGAGCCGCCGCCGCGCGGGAGCAAAGGCATGAGGTTGCTGCCGCGGATTCATGACGTCTATGTAGGCCGTACCGTGCTGCTCACGGTGTTGGTGGTGTGGATGGTGCTGCTGGGCCTGGACGCGATCATGGCCTTGTCCGGCGAGGCCGGGAAGATCGGCCAGGGCCATTACAGTTTCGGCCATGCCTTGGCGTGGGTGGCATATACCCTGCCGCGTCGTGCCTACACGCTGTTTCCGATGGCTGCGGTGATTGGCGCGCTGATGGGCCTGGGCCAGCTGGCGGCGACCTCCGAGTTGACCGCGCTGCGGGCGATTGGCCTGTCGCGGCGGCGGATTGCGGTATCGGTGGCGATTGCGTTGTCGTTGTTGACCGCGTTGATGGTGGTCAATGGCGAAACCCTGGCGCCCTGGACACAGGGCCGCGCCGATGCCTTGAAGGCCAGTGCCCGCTACAACACCGATATGGCCACGGCCCGCTATTCAGGCCTGTGGGCGCGTGAAGGAGACACCTTCCTCAACGCGCTGACCGGCGAAGAGCAGCTCAGCGCCGACGGTCAGTCGACCTTGCTGCTGCATGACGTGCGCCTGTACCAGCTGGGCGAAGACGGGCGCCTGCTGAGCCTGACCTATGCCAAGACCGCTCGTCATGACCGCCAGGGCTGGGTGCTGGAAGGCGTGCGCCGCGATACCTTCGGCGAACGCTCGGTCGCGCGCCAGGAGCTGCCCAGCGAGAAGTGGGCCTCGCAGTTGGATGCCTCTGCGTTGGCTTCTGGCCTGGCCAAGCCGCGCAACCTCGGTGTTGGCGAACTCAAGACCAGCATCGATTACCGCAAGCGCAATGGCCTGGATGCGCGTGAGTACGAAGACACCTACTGGGGGCGCTGGTTCTACCCCTTGAATGTGCTGGCATTGTGCTTGGCCGCGGTGCCGTTTGCGTTTGGTTCGCTGCGCAGCGGCGGCATGGGCAAGCGCCTGTTCCTGGGCATGCTGTTCGCGCTGGGTTTCCTGCTGTTGCAGATGTTCTTCGGGCGCATGGCCGGCGCGCTGAAGTTTGATTACCGCATCGCCTATGCCTTGCCGCCGTTGCTGATGCTGGGTATCTCCGCCTGGTTGTCACGACGACGGGTAGGATGATTCGTGTAGTGCCGAGCCGTGCTCGGCAGGGGCTCTACCGGTAAAACCTCTGCCGAGCATGGCTCGGCACTACAATTTCGTCAGCCTTGTGCCGCTCAGGCGGTCGTGCAGGGTCAGGCGCTCGCGGTCGAATAGCGCCCAGATGAAGCCGAAACCAGCCAATAGCAGCGACAGCGTGGAAAGTGCGTAGCGCTTCCACAGCTGCACCCGGCTGGGGGCTTGCCCGTCAGCGGTCTGCAGGCGCAGCCGCCAAGGGCGCATGCCCAGGGTCTGCCCGCCGCGCTTCCAGCTCTCGGTGGCATAGAGGCCTGCAACCAACCAGCAGCTCAGCCATAGCAGCCATTGCAATGCGCTGAAAGGATGGATGTTGTCGCGGCTGGCATGGCCAGCCAGGGTGTAGCCGAAGGTGAACAAAGCCGACACCAGCATCCATAGCGCCAACACTGGCCACAGATCGTAGAACAGCGCGGCCAGGCGGCGCAGCAGCAACGCGGAAGGGCGGGGCGTTTCGGCAAGGGCGGGTGTGCTCATGGGCCGAGCATACGTTCTGTGATGGCATGCGTGCATGGGCAGCCGTTCGTGCCGGGCTTATCCTTATGCCGATGCCCGCGTCCATGACTCCTGCCGAACGCCGCCAACTGGTGCAGCAACTGCCGCCATTGCGTGATGCCGATGACCGTTTGATCCAGCGCTTTCTGGATGCGATCTGGGCTGAAAATGGCTTGGCCCGGGCTTCGCTGGAGAGTTATCGACGCGATCTTGAAGGCTTGTCTCGCTGGCGCGATGGCGCCAACGACGGCCTGGCTGGGATTGATCGTGCGGGCCTGTTTGATTATCTGGCCTGGCGCACCCGCCATGGCTGGACCGCGCGCAGCAATGCGCGTCTGCTGTCGGTGCTGCGCGCCTTCTTCGCGCTGGCACTGAAGCGCGGGGAGCGCAGTGAAGACCCTGCGGCACTGCTGGAGTCGCCCAAGCTGCCACGCTCGCTGCCCAAGGCCTTGGCAGAGAGTCAGGTCGAGGCGCTGTTGGCAGCGCCAGATACGGAAAGCCCGGTCGGCCTGCGTGATCGCGCGATGCTGGAGCTGATGTACGCCGCAGGCCTGCGCGTCAGTGAGCTGGTCAACCTGCCGGCCAATGCGGTCAATCTGCGCCAGGGTGTGCTGCGGGTGACCGGCAAGGGCAGCAAGGAGCGGTTGGTGCCCTTGGGCGAGGAATCGCAGTACTGGCTGGAGCGCTATCTGGCCACGGCAAGGCCACAGCTCACGGGAGGCAAGCCGGTTGCGGCGACGTTGGCGGGGCAGGTGCCATTGTTTGTCGACATCGACCGTACCCCATTGAGCCGGCAGCAGTTCTGGGCCTTGGTGAAAGCCAGCGCGGCGGTGGCTGGTATTGATCCTGGAAAGATCAGCCCGCACGGCTTGCGGCACAGTTTTGCCACCCATCTGCTCAACCACGGCGCCGACCTGCGCGCGCTGCAGATGCTGCTTGGCCACAGCTCGCTGTCCACCACCCAGATCTACACCCTGGTCGCCCGTGAACACCTGCAGAAGCTGCACCGCAAGCATCACCCGCGGGGGTGAAGTTGTAGGGTTTGTTTGAAAGCGGACAGCGAAGAGCCAACCCCTCCCCAACCCTCCCCTACGCCTTCGGCGCAAGGGAGGGGGCAGAGGCTTACCCCAGCGTCAGGGGGCAAAGGCGTAGTGCCGAGCCATGCTCGGCAGGGGCTCTCCCAGCGAAGCCCGTAGGAGCGGCGTTAGCCGCGAAGCAGAGGGGGTGTCAGGTTGCGGTTGATGCCTGTGCTCAGGGATGGGGGGGCTTCGCGGCTTACGCCGCTTGTGTCTGCCAGATGAGTAGATTGCGGTTGAGAGCGGAGTGCGGCAGCCCGTTACGACGCGGTGCGTGCAAGCACGTGTAGGAGTTGGGGCGCCGCACTCCAAACT